>Ga0247841_10010130_pt1 | contig 12928 bp, 15 predicted proteins | sample LaCruzMarch2015__2_FD_192410 | JGI IMG/M metagenome (GOLD analysis project Ga0247841, IMG submission 192410) | Freshwater microbial communities from meromictic Lake La Cruz, Castile-La Mancha, Spain - LaCruzMarch2015_18m | ecosystem: Environmental > Aquatic > Freshwater > Lake | place: Spain... | reverse complement strand
CTTTAAATAATTGGATTCCGTCCAAGGTTAAACGTATTCCATCGTTTTCCTGTTTAGCAAAATACAAACCAATGTTTTCAATTCTTAATTCTCTGTCAAGATAATATAGTTCTTCTTTTGATAGGTTTCCAGAATATGCCCTTAGTTTTTCTTTTCCAAACTGGATTATTAAATAGGGTATTTGCGTTATTCCAAATTGCTTTGTTAATTGTTCAACTATTCTTTTCTTGTCTGTGGAGGTTAGGGGTTTCATAGGGATTTCTCCATAAGGGTGTGTGTCATTTTTATAACCTTTTCCTCACTAAGAATATGGGTGTATTTTTTCCACATTCTTTTGTATATTTAGTTTTATAATTTTTATAACCTTTTTTTAAATAGAATTCTATTGAACTATTGTTGCATTGGAGACCTATAGTTTTTATGCCATTCTTTTTTGCTTTTTTTTCAATTAAATTCAAAATTTTTGTACCAATCCCCTTTTTTGTCAAATTATTTTTTACATAGAATCCGGAAATATGGTTTTTATTCAGCTCAATTGTGGCTATTATCTTTTTGTTTTGCCTTGCTATATAAACAATACCTTTTTTTATTTTTTTATATGTGTTGTATTTGCAATTCATTTGCAAAAGAAAATCTATGTGTTTTTTATTTAGGTCTTTTCCATTTATTTTTGTTATGCTTTCTTTTCTTAATTTTTTTATTTCATCAGCATCTTCGATTTTTGCTTTTTTTATTTTCATTTTCCCTCCTTTCGGTTATCAGAAAGTTTCTTTATTTTGCAAAGAAAAAACCCTTCCATATCATTATCATGGTGATAGATTCTTACTGCGTTTTTTATTTGTTCATCAAATTTTTTGTCTTTCCAGCTTGTTATTCCAGGCCTTGTTTTTAATGGCAGATTTATTTTTTCAATTTTTATGTCATAGTTATCAATTAAGTGTTGGATTACTTCTTCATTTTCTTCAGGTGCATGGGTGCAAGTAGAGTAAACCATTTCCCCATTTATTTTTAATAATTCAATTGCTGTACTTGCGAGCTTTTTTTGTTTTCTTCCTAAATTTTCTAATAGGCTTTCGCTCCATTCAATATAGGTTCTTGGCGAGCATCTTATGTTTCCTTCTCCTGAGCATGGAACATCTGCAAGAATTTTGTCAAATCTTATTTTTGTTCTGGATTTTTTTAATTTTGCACAGAGATCTAGTCCATCGTGCCTTGTTACTATTGTATTGCAAACTGAAAATCTTTCTAAATTTGCACTTAGTATTGAAATTCTTCCTATGTTTAGATCATTGGCAATAATTGTTCCTCTGTTGTTCATTATGGCAGCTGCTTGGGTTGTTTTGCTTCCTGGACTTGCACATAGGTCAAGCATTATTTCATTCTCATTTGGGTTTAATGCAAGAATTGGCATCATGCTTGTTATTTCCTGCACATAATAATAGCCAAGAATATGTTCCTGGGTTTTTCCAAGTTCTCCTGGCTGTAGAGTACTTTTAATAATTATAATTTCAGGGTGAGCAGAAAATGGCTGTTTAACATCCCATCCTTTATTTTTTAGTCTTGTTATTAATTCTTTTGGAGAGATTTTGAGGGTATTTACTCTTATTGATTTTTTACTAGGAATTTTGCAGTATTCAAAAAATCTTTCAACATCTTCTTTGTTGTTTAAAAGAAGATTTAGTCTTTCTACAAATTTGGGTTTTGGTTCATAATTTCTATTTTGAGTCATATAAAGAATTGATAAATATAATATATAAACTTGATTAAAGTCAAGCAGTTTTGTAATGAACTATTTTTGCAAATTCTTCTGGTTTTAAACACGCATTTTCGAATAAATATTTTTTTACTAAAGCTCCGTTAACTCCTGGGATAGCCATGATTTGTTTTGCATTTACAGAACTTACACTTCCTCCATATATTACAGATATATTTTTTCTCAGGGATCCAGTTTCATAATTCATGAAAAATCTAATCATTGAATGCGTTTCTTCTATTTCTGATTCTGGTTGATTATCTCTTGATTGTCTTACCCATCTTGGACAATACGCGATTATTAATCTTTCCAGTTCTTTCCTGCTTAATCCAAATACTCCTTCTCGTATCTGTCTTTTTATTGTAGCTTGCCTCTTCATTGAATCTGGTTGCCTTACTGCTTCTCCAATGCAATATATTACATTTAATCCTTGTTGAATTGCTGAGCGCATTTTTCTATTTTCTTTATAATCAATTTCCATTGTTTTATTAATCATTTTTCTCAAATTGCTTTTGGGGTTTATTTCAGGACTTTCAATTAAAACATGAGTGACTCCTAATTCTTTTAATTCTCCAGGAGACATTTGGGCAGTGTTATGTCCTGAATTATATTCTGAGCATCCTTGAGCGCCAAGATTAAATCTTATCCCCAGATTTTTTCTCAGACTTGTAGCTATATAATCTAAATAAGTATGGGGAGCAAAAACAATGACTTGCGTATCTTCATTTGAACCTATTCCCAATTTTTCATAACCTTTTAATAATTCTTCTAATTGAGGGAAAGAGGTTTTTCCTTCTGGAACAGGATTCCTCATTTTAAGATTTACCCCAAAAATTTCTATCATATAAAACAAAATTTCTGTTTGTTTATAAGAATTCTTATTATTGAATATATTCTACATATTTTTAAAAGTGTAGTTATTTTCTATAATTTAAATCATCTAAAATTCACATTCTTTTTTATAACCGCAGTCATAGCAGGAAGTTACTTGATAATATCCTTGAGAATTTTCGCAAACTGTGACTTTGAGACTATTGCAGTTTGGGCAGGTTATGGCAACTTCGTCTTCATCCTCTGGAGGTTTCATTCTCATTTAATAAGCATAGGGAAGTATATATTTTTTGCTATTGAATATAGGATATATTATTATAGGGGTTTAGACAGTTTTGTTATAATCTAGATTATGTCCCTAAAATTTTCTATTTTCTTAACAAATATGTTTTAATGAATATAATAGAGTTATGAAATGTTTATATATTGGGATTTTTTAATTAAATTATGGAAAAAAGCGGATTAAACAGAAGAGATTTTTTTAATGTTGCAGGGGCAGGACTAGCAGGACTTGCTGGAATCGTTTCTAATCCAGTTTTAGCTGTTGCGCATGAAGAAGATTGCGGATGCTCAGAACCTAAAATAGAGCCTGTTGGAATAAATCCTTTTTACAGATTATGGATGGCTAATGGACTTCTTGATATTGATGGAGATGGAGCTAGAAATGTTCCCTATGAAATAATTGGTGCAAAATCTAGATTTAGGCATGCTGGAATAGAACCTCTTTCTATGGTTGTTCATGCTAATGATCCTGAACAAGTTGGAAAAGATGTTCAGTTAGAGATATGGAATTCAGATAGGGTTGTTCATAGTAATCACCCTGCAGGACATTTATATTTAACTTCTCCAGATATTGTAATCTCTTGGCCTGGAATAAATCTTTTTCCTGGAAATTATACTGCCTTTGTTAAATTGAACGGGGTTCCAAAAGCAAGATCAGAATTTAGAGTAACTACTTGCGATGTTCCACTTTCAAGAGCATATAAACATAATTTAGAGACTCAAGGAGTTAGATTAACAACCTGTAATAGCGCAAGAGATCATGATGGAAAAGGATATATTGGGCCTTTTGATTATCTTGGAGAAAAAGATAGTTTTAGACCTGGAGAGAGCTTGATTGTTGCTTGTTCTGTTGATGGAACTTCTGGATTAGATGGAAGAAAACTTGATTTAAAACTTTTTAATTCAAACTTTAATTCAATTGGACAGTCACTTGATTTAAACTCGGCTTATGTAAATGGTTCTTTTATGCTTCCTACTGGAAATATAATGCCTGAAATAATGGCTAGGTATGGAGGAGAGGGACATTATGCAGTTGCTGCTATTGCAAATGGAAAAACTGTTGGTGTAAAACATTTTGATGTTAGACAGGGTTGCGGAAGGTGTTGATTTTGTTATATCTTATTTTTCTCATAAATCTTTATTAATGGACATTTTTGTTAATATTGATATGGTTAAAATAGGGATTATTGGTGGAAGCGGATTAGATGATCCTAGACTTCTTTCTGATTATGTTGAAAAGGAAATTTCTACTCCATTTGGAAGACCGAGTTCTAAGATTTCATGCGGAAAATTAAACGGTGTTGAAGTTTGTATAATTGCAAGACATGGGAAAAAACATGAGATAAATCCTACAAAAGTCAATTACAGGGCAAATATTCATGCTTTGAAATTTTTAGGCTGTGATTTTATTATTGGAACAAGTGCTGTTGGTTCTTTAAGAGAAGAGATTAGGCCTGGAGATTTGGTTTTTGTAGATCAATTCATTGATTTTACAAAATTCAGGAAAAATACTTTTTTTGAAAAATATGGAGAAGTCATACACACTTCAATGGCAGAGCCTTTTTCTAAAGATTTAAGAAAAATTTTAATTGAGACATGTAAATCTCTCGGATTCAGACATCATGATAGGGCAACAATCATGGTTATTGAAGGGCCTAGATTTTCAACAAAAGCTGAAAGTTTTATGTTCAGGAATTTTGCAGAGATTATTGGAATGACTACTTTTCCTGAAGTTGCTTTGGCCAATGAGCTTAAAATTCCTTATGCTTCAATTGCCATGTCTACTGATTATGACTGTTGGAAAGAAGGCGAAGAAAGTGTTACATTTGAAATGGTTTTAAAGACAATGAAAGAAAATGCAGAAAAAGTCAAAAGAATACTTATTGAGGCAATTCCTAAAATTGCTAAGGTTGATGAAGAATTTATTAAAAGTAAGATAAGAACTATTCCGGATTTTCCTAAAAAAGGAATAATGTTTCGAGATATTACTACATTGTTAAAAGACAATTCTGGAATGAACCGGGTTATTGATATTTTGTATAATAGATATAAGGATAAAAAAATAAATGTTGTTGCTGGAATTGAATCAAGGGGATTTATTATAGGGGGGATTCTTGCAAATAAATTAGGTGTAGGTTTTGTTCCCATAAGAAAGAAAGGTAAACTGCCCTATGAAGTAGTCAGAGAAGAATATGATTTAGAGTATGGAAAAGATTCTATTGAAGTCCATAAGGATGCGATAAACCTTGGAGATAGTGTTTTGATTGTTGATGATTTGATTGCAACTGGGGGGACTTTTTTAGCTGCCTGCAATTTAATTAAAAAATTAGGTGGAAATGTTTTTGAGTGCTGTTCTGTTATTGATTTGCCTGAATTAAAAGGCAGAGAAAAAATTGAGAATAGCGGATATAAAGTTTTTACAATTGTTGAGTTTGAGGGCGAATAAAATCATTTTAGTAAATAAAATATAAATAGAAATGCTTTTATGAGGAGAATAGGTTTATATACAATATTTTATTAATTCTTTTATGAAAAAAAGAGTTAATAGAATAAACAAAGCAATAAAAGAACTTGCAAATGTTGAAGAGAGTAAACTTAGAAAAACACTTATTGTTACAATTATTGTGTGTCTATTGGTTATAGGGGTGGTTACCTGGGTTCAAATTTATGGACAAAATCAAATTGCAACCGGATGTAGTTATCTTGATCCTATCACTATAGATTTGCTTGCATTTTTTGCAGCATTATTTTTAGTTATAGAGGGTTTTGCAAGAATCATCGAACATCCAAATGCTTCTTTAAAAAGGCAATTAACAAGAATAATGAGGATTGCATTTGGTTGCGCAATACTAACATTACATACAATCCAGTTTTTACATAAATAATTGTTATGTTTCATTGATATAATATTTAAAAATACTAATTTATTTTTTTTATTATGAAGATTATTAGTAAATATCAACTAAGAGGCAATTATTCTTTTGATGGCCAAGAAGGTTCGCAAGTTGGAGAAATTACTTTATGTTCTGATGGAAAACTTGTTGGTAGAGTTAGAGATTCTAATAGTCCTCTTGACACTAAAAATCCCAGATATGGCTTAGATAAAATTTTACTTGGGTTAACTTTTCCAGAAGAGTCTTCTTTAGGTTTTTTAAAATTAGTTCCTAATAAATCAGGGTTTGCTCCTGTAATTTGGTATGCTACTGCTGTAAATCCAGATTCTTCTAAATCAGGATTATTTTCAGAATATGATGGTTTATGGCAATGGGGAATTATGTGGACTCCTGCAGAAAAACTGCAATTAGTATTGAATCAAGGCGTTCCCTCTATTCCAGACTTGATAGCCACTAATTTTCCACATCTGAGAGATATTTACTTTAATCCAGAAAATTTAAAATTTTTAAAAGAAAGTGCTGAAGGAATGTTTCAAACAGGTAAATTATATTTTGAAGAAATTAAACAATAATTTTTAAGGATATTTCCAAATAAACATAAAAAAGAAAAATTCAATTTGTTTATATTTATTTTGTAAACTTGCTTATGTTTTCTTCTGCCAAGTCTCCAAAAGGGAATGGTCTTTCATTTGTTACAAAAGTCAGATATCTTACATATCTGTAGTACTCTGTGTTCCAGTTCTCGCAGAACTCTGCCATTCTTCTGCTTCTTTTTCCAGAGAAGACTGCAACTATCCAGTTCAGTACTGCTGCAACTGCAACTGCAATGCCCCAAAATTTCAGAATTATTCCAGAAACTATTGCAACAACAATCCTTAACCATGCCTCCTTTCTTTCTGATTTTGCCATAAATGATATAGGGAAAATTAGTATTTAAAGGTTATTTTTTAAGCAAGTGAATATGTTTTCTTTTTTAGTATTCCTTGAAGTTTTCTTCTTCCTTCAGGATTAGAAAAATCATGTTCATGTCCAGGAAGTATTAAATCAGGAATAGTTGGCGCCCACATTCTAAAACTAATTGGATCAGACATTCTTCTATATAATTCTTCTTCTCTTATTAAATCCCAGCCCCCCTCACATGTTACTGGTAAAGATCCATCTTTAGCAGGATTTATTATAGCTCCATTTCTTAATGGTAAAGTTTGTATCTCTCCATTTTCTTCCCAACTATTAAATTTCCATAATAATAAGTCTATCATTTGATTTGCTTCACCACCTTGTCTTGGCTCTCCCCACATAATTGCAACTGCATGAGTGTATTCTTTTTTTCTTGCTTCTTCAAGTTCTTTACTTGCAATAACTTCTCTTAGAGTTGTTACTGCATAAACAAGGTCTGGAGTGTGATCAATTATCATTCCTGATGGATCCCATGCATGAGCCCCATATGAACTTAAATAAGCTCTTCCTTCTAATGGTTGATCTGACTTTTGATTTATATCAAATCTTGCTAGGATTTTTAATAATGGTTTTGGCATTTAGAAATGATATTTATGTGGTTTTTAAAGATTATTGAGATTAAAAATCTCCAAGTCTCATCTGCTTTTTTCCATTAAGCATTTCCTTTGTGTTTATTCCAAAGACTTCAAATATATTTTCAACAGCAGGAAGTATCTGATTATTGAGGTAATACTCTGTATCATACTGTCCTTTTTCATCAGGAAGTTTTGCTCTTTCCCTTACTAGAGCTTTTGTTTTTCCGGTTTTTGTTTTCTGATGATTCTCAGGTTCACTTATGTAATACTGAATTAACATTCCAATATCAATTGGCATGTTTTGTTCCTGCATTTTTTTTGCAATTGTAACATGTGGTGATTCACTTTTATATTCACTTATTGGTTTTTTTAATTGTGTTCTTATCAATAATTCTTTAAGTGGAATTTTTCTTTCTTTTAATTTTTTTATTATATCTTTTGCATAGTCCAATGCCCTGTCTTTTGTTCCATCCTGCAAAATATACTGGAGGATTTTATTTTGCGTTTCTCTTGCCAAATCACACCAGTCTCTTCTAACTGTCTCAAATCCCCTTATTTTTAATTTGTTTTTCTCATCTATCAGAGCGTATTTCTTTTTTGCTCCAAAATCTCCTGTTCTTTTTGTTACCCAGATTCCTCTTTTGTAGAAATCTTCCAAATCAAGTTCCATTATTCCTGGAAGGTTTTTATTTATCTGTTCTAGCAAATCCATGGTTTGCTTTTTTGTGTTTTTATTTAATTTAAATGCAATAGAATCTGTATCAGAATAAATAACATCATAACCTTTTTTATTTATCTGCTCAATTGTTTTTTTTGTAAAATCTCTTGAGATTGCTGTTGCGGCTGCACTTGCCTCAGGACAGTAATATCTTGCTCCAAAAAATCCTTGATAACCATAGGATGCGTTTGCAAGAAGCTTGAATGCATTGCTTCTTGCCTTTGTTATTGGATTTGGATTTTTATTATACTCTTGCTTATATTGTTTTCTTTTTTCAATTATTTCTCCAAGCATTTTAGGAAAAAAGCTCTGCTGTTTTGAGAAATAGAATTTTTTTCCAGAAACATCTACTTCTAAAATATCTTTTTCTTTTTGCTTTGGCTTCCTTTCCCCTAGAAAAGTCGATTTTGATAGATTAAAAGTGACTATAATTGAAGGCCAATAAGAAGTAAAATCAAAAAAACATATGTTTTCATACAAACCAGGAATTGGCTGAAATACAAATGCTCCTTCATATTTTTCTCTTTCTATTCTCTCTCCGATTTCATCATGCATTGGCCTTTTTTCAATAATCTCATTAAATCTTTCAAGATTATGGATTATGTAATTCTCAACATGGCTTGACATACCATCTCTCGAAATATCAAACAAAGGTTCTTGAATAATTTTTGTGAATTCCTGCAAATCAGGCCAAGCTTTTTCACATAGTTTATAGGTAAGTATTGAATCCTGTAGATTATACTCAAGAAAGTCATTCCATTCATTATGTTTTATTTTTGAAGAATGTTTGAATTCCCACTCTTTCTTTTTTTCACCAAGCAGTTCATTTGAAACTTCATTTAATGAAAGTGTTTCTGAAGTAAGATATTGAGAATAATTTGTTTTTATGAATCTTAACATGTCTATGTGAACAATGCCCTTTATTTTTCCAGTGAGAGTTCTTCCTCTTGAAAATATGGGCTGGGTATTATCAATTCCTAGGTTTAATTTCATATGGTTTTTTTCAGCCCTTGCTCTTAGATAGGGCAAATCAAATTCATCTGAAAAATACCCTGTCAAAATATCGGGATTATAATCTTTTATATGTTTTACAAATGCCTCAAGCATATCTGCTTCATCTTTATAATATTCTACAAATGGGTGGCTTGAACTTTTAACTTTCCATGTTAAAACCTTACGAAAATTCTCTCCAACAAGACTTATCATTAATATTTCTCCTTTTCCTATCTCAAACTCGTCTGCTTCAATGTCATAGGCAAGAATTTTTGGTTTAAATTCATTATTTTTATCAGATGCCTTTATTTTTTCCACGCTTAAACATAAATCAACATTTAAACAAGAATCTATTCCCCCAAATTCCTCACTATTATTAAGAATCTCTCCTTCAATTTCATACCATACAAGAGGTTTGAGCTTTCGCTCTAGAATATATTTGGTTGTAAAATTTAGATCATATTCCCTTCTCTTGTCTACTTCTTTAAAATCAATCTTATCTGCAATTGCATGAGCATCCTTAAAATTTGTAATAAAAATTTTTATTGCTTTTCTTTTTTCACCTAAAAAGTTTTTTTCATGAATTTCTGTTCTTAGGACTCTTGAGATTCTTGATTCTTTTTCAACTTCAATACTCTCTATTTTCCTTATTTTTTCAATATCTTTATCTTTTATGTCATTATGCAAAATAGCCCAGAAATAAACATCACAGGAATCAATTATTGTCACTTTTTTCCCTTTTTCATTCCTGCCTGTTATTTTTGCATAGGTCCTGCTGTTAAAGTCAAAGTAATCATAGTCTATAGGAATGAATTGAATGGTTGTCATAAAATTATTATGAAGAATTATTATTAAAATGTAATGGTTTAGGAAATGTTTCAGTTTTTAATATTTTGTTTATATGTTACTATAAAGTAATAACATATAGAAAGATTTATAAATAAAAATTGATTAGAGAAAATATGGGATTTACATTATATGATGAGCAAACTGGAAGAAGGGTCCATTATGAAATGGATAAGGGCAAAGGAGATGTTGTATTTGGGAGAAGAGATTTAGAAGCAATGTTTTCTCAAACTGACTTAACTGCACCTGATTTTGAATATGTTTCAAGAAGACATTTTATACTTTCTTTTCTTTCAAGTGGAATTTACAGATTAGTTGATGTTAGTAGGAATGGGACTTGCGTTAATGGTTGTAAAACAAGGGCTGCTGAAATTAAACATGGAGATTTAATTAGGGTTGGGCCTGAAGATATGAATTTTGCTACTGCACTTTACTTTTTAGAAGATGACAAGAAATCAGTAGACCCTGTAATCTCTGTTTCAGACACTCCTACTGAAGAATTTAAATACAGGGCTTCTGATGAGAGTGATTAGAATGACAGATAATTATTATAGGCTTGAAGATAATCCTGCTAAAAGCGGGGAACTAGGGAGAATGAGTGAAGAGTTAGATGAGTTAGCTGCTGTTCAAATAGAATTAAATCGGGCAGAGAGAGATAGAGATGGAAGAGCTTATTTACTTTTATGTGATCAACATTCAATTACTCCGGATAATGAAGAACTTTATGCCCAAGGTCAAGAAGAAATGAGACTTGAGAGAGAGGGTATGTCTGAGGAAGAAGTTGCAGAAATTGGGGGTTTGGAAAATGTTGTTAGACAAGAGGAAATTGTTATTGATGATTCAAGATTCGGAGATGTAACAAGGAGTTATCTTGGAACTGAAAATATTAGAGAACAGGTAAATTTAAGGACAAAAGATTCTGAGGAATATGCTAGATGGATTGTAGAATCATATTTAGATTCCACAGCAAGACAGAGGGGATATGGAGTAAAAGTCCATATGGGTGCTTTATATTTTGAAAAAATTCCTAAAAGAGGAAGATACAGAACTGAATATTCTATTGGATTTGAGGAAGATCATGATGATGCTGATAAAACAAATCCTGCTGAATATCAAAGAGATCAGTTAGATGTTCTAAGGGGGCTTGTTTCCCAAAAATTACCTGCAGCGAATGTTGTTGTTAGGGACAATTGTTTGTATGTTTTTCCTAAACAATAATTTTATTAATCTTTATTTTAATATTTATTAACATGAAAATTTTAGGTACTGAAACTGCAAGAGAACCAGATCATTTAGCGCATACTATAGAATTATCTTGCAAACTTGTTGAAACTTTCGGCCATCAAACTACTTTTACTAAGAGTATTGATGAAGCAGTTGGAATTGCTCGACAAGAACAATTTGATTGGATTTTAATTCACCATATTAATTTTGAGGGAATTAAAAGGTTAAGAGAAGTTAGTCCTAATTCTAAATATCTTGGACTTAGTGGGAATGTGTTTCCCGAGTATATAGCTCTGCCACATTTAGTTAGTTATGCCTATAAACAGAAAATGTTAAAAGATTATGATGTTGTAGTTGGTTCTCATGATATTATTAAAGTTTTACATGATTTATTTGAAAGAAGATAATTTTATTAATTCTCGATTTCTATATATTATCAGTAATGTTAATATAATTAAGCAAGGAATTGTTTGCTTACAAATTCAAGCTAACATGCATAATATCCTTGTCCTATAAATATTAAAAATAAAATAAATTAATAACTAATAAGAAATGGGACTTCAAATAGGCGAGATAATATCAAAAAAAGAAATTAGTTTTTCAGACTTAAAAGGAAAAACAATTGCTGTTGATGCATTTAATGCAATTTACCAATTTTTAACTACTATTCGACAGCCAGATGGAACTCCTCTTAAAGATTCTAAGGGAAATGTGACTTCACATCTTTCTGGATTGTTTTATAGAAATATGAACCTTATTGTTGAGGGGGTTAAATTAATTTATGTTTTTGATGGAAAGGCCCCGGAACTAAAGAATAGAACTAAGGAGATAAGAATGGAAATGAAACAGGGAATGCTTGAAAAGTATAAGGAAGCAAAACAAAGAGAAGATATTGAGGCAATGGGAAAATATTCCAGGGCAGATGTTTATCTTGATGAGCAGAAGATTGCAGAGAGCAAAGAGCTTTTGAAAGCAATGGGAATTGCGATTATGCAGGCTCCTGGTGAAGGAGAAGCCCAGGCAAGCTATTTAGCTGAGCAGAAGATTGTTTATGCTGTTTCTTCGCAGGATTATGATTGTTTAATGTTTAAGGCGCCTAGATTAATACAAAATCTTTCACTTGCAAGAAAAAGAAAAACAATTTCAGGATACAAAGAAGTATTTCCACAGATGATTGAGTTAAGGCAAGTTCTTGAAGAATTAGATATTAGCGAAGAACAGCTTATTTGTTTAGGAATTTTATGCGGAACAGATTATAATCCCAAGGGTGTTAAGGGCCTTGGACCTAAAAAATCTTTGAAGTTTGTAAAAGAGTACAGAACAAAAGAGGAAATATTTGAAGGAATAAGAAACTCTGACAAATATGTAATGGATTTTAACTGGAAAGAAATATATGAAGAAATTGCAAATCCTAAAATTGACAGGAATATTAATATTGATTTTCCTCACATGGATAAAAAGAAAATAAAACAGATTTTAATGAAATATGAATTCAGTGAAGAAAGAATTGATAATCAGCTTGTGAAACTGGATGTTCTTCATGAAAAAGCAAAGCAGAAGACTCTGTTTTGAGAATCAAAAGGTTTTTTAATCAAAAAATTCTTTAAATGACATGGGAAAAAGAGAAATATTTTTATTTTTAGCTTTAATATTGTTAATAAATAATATAATTCTTATAAGTTCACAAACAAACAATTCCAATGCCCCCATAATAAACGTCAATAATGTAAGTTCTATTTTTGAAGAAGCTGACAATAAATTAGATGAAAATTTCGTTATTCCAGAGGGTTTGGAAAATTTTTTTAAAATATTTTTAGGAATAGAAAATCAAGTGAGTTTATCGCAATTAATAATT
>Ga0247841_10010129_pt1 | contig 12929 bp, 12 predicted proteins | sample LaCruzMarch2015__2_FD_192410 | JGI IMG/M metagenome (GOLD analysis project Ga0247841, IMG submission 192410) | Freshwater microbial communities from meromictic Lake La Cruz, Castile-La Mancha, Spain - LaCruzMarch2015_18m | ecosystem: Environmental > Aquatic > Freshwater > Lake | place: Spain... | reverse complement strand
TTGATGACGGTGTGCGGGTGCTTGCCCGGGTGGAGCAGGGCATTGTTGCAGTCGAGTTCGGGAAGCACATGGCACTCGCGTTCCACCCGGAACTGGGTGGCGATACCCGGCTCCACGAGCGGTTTTTACAAGCGTGTGGGCTCTGATCCCGGGTATACCACCCCTCTATCTGCATGACCTAAAAAATCGGAAAAAGGTTTTCATCGCAGTCTCTTCTTCTCCTTTGTCTCGTGTCTTGAAAATGGTCAGCACCGAAAGAGCCGGGATGTGACAGAACCCGTTGCAGAGCACAAAAAATCCAAATGCATACATGAACCCGGGTATACCGACCAACCGGGATTATTATTCTCGCGAGCTGGTCTGATGATATCAGAAAACATCCGATCACGGCGTTTTTCATTTTTGCCTTTGCTTGTTCATGGATCGTCTGGGCGGTGATCGTTGTTGTGACGGACCGGATATGGAGACGTCGGCAGGTGTTATGGTGACGCAGGAGACGGCGGCAAGGATACCATAGACGATCAACGTACCAAAGCCCGGGAGCAGACCCCCGTTTTCATCTTCCGGCTCACTTCAAAAAGGTGATGATACATCCGGTTACCGGCTCCGGAATGAAAGTCGTGAACGCGACGTTCATGCCAATCAGGTATTCCGGAGCACGTTTTCAAATGGCTGGATCATATGGTGTTTCAGGTCGGAAAACATTTTTTTTCGCAATCCGGGGATTTTTGTAAGCGGAACAAAGACCATATTGAACATCCGTGTCCTGAGGTCCTTCTGGGGGAAATCAAACATCCCGTGCTCCTTATAGTACCGGTAATCTGCCTGGAATGGAAGTCGCATATTCCCGTAAATGTTGTCACGGAATATCTTGTGCCCACCGACCGCATAGAATGTATGCGGGGGGATATACCCTGTCACCGCACCACGCACAAGACGGATTGCTGTTGTGTCAAGCAGCGCATCGAGTTTTTCGGAATCCCTGTCCTCATCCGTAACAAACAGGGCACGACACCCCCCGACGTCAGCCCATGCCGTGAGCGCCTCTTTGAGGTAAGGCAACTGACGCAGGGGCCCGGCGATGAAAAACCCGATCTGTTTGCCCGCAAGGCTTGGGATATGTCCATTAAAGAAACTCCGGTCAAAGAACTGTTTCCACGCGGAGGAAAGGTACCGGTCATGCACCGTGCCCGCGATGACGATGATGTCAGCTGCTCCCAGTGTCTTTGAATAAAAGTCCCGGAAGCCATCCTTATACACGCACATATTGTCATAACCGCACTGGCAGCACCCAAGGCACCCGCCCCGGATATCCACGTCATGCAGGTTGACCAGTTCAGCAGTACCGTCGAATGCCTGCATAAGCCGCCCGGTCATCTTTCCACAATTGACGGAACTGCCATCAGAATCCGTGAGAATAACCACCTTTTTCCCGATGGTCCGGACCGGTTCTGGTGCCGGGCCGGGTATATACGACCATGACGACCACATGAGCGGTGCATGCTCCCGCTGGGTGGGCATCATATCCTCTACCATGGCAAAGAGCAACTGTGCGAATTTCTCAAACCGGCTGCGTTCCTCCTCTTTGAGCAGGTCCATCATGTCGGCTGAGTAAAACCCGCAGTAGCGCATACCGAGATCATCGCAGACCGCGTGCACGTAGTTGTGAGCGATCTGGTCGAAGAAGTGGATCGAGGTGGAGAGCGATGCGGTGTATTTCCCGGAAAATGCCTCCTGTGTGTTGCGCTCGAAAACAAGTTCGATAAAGCGTTTGTATTGCGAGGGTACGAGCAGGAAATACAGGGGAAATGCCCAGAGCACGAGATCTGCGGTTCGCACCGCGTCCATTATCCTGTCAAATACCACACGATCCTTTTCGATCTTCCGGATATCCTGTGCCACATTAAGGATCTGGTAGTCATGCGACGGGAATTTTTTTTGCATATACGCCACGTACTGCATCGTGACACTGATATCCCCTTTCGGGCTGCCGTTCAGCACAATAATTTTCATGCGTATCACTTTTGTCAGTCATCCTGGGGATTGCTTGAAGACTCCAGGATCTTTTTTGCAAATTCCTGCAGGGCGTCGGCTTTTACGAGCGCAATGCCCCGCTCTACATCGCCCAGCACAAGCAGGATATCCCCAGGCTCAATGCCGAAGATCTTGCGGGCTTCCTTGGGGATCACAACCTGTCCCCGTTCCCCGACTTTCACGCTGCCGAAAAGATGTTTCGTCTTCTCCTGCCGGGGCGCCACCAGTTCGTCAACAAGGGTCTCCTTCACTTTGCGATCTCTCTTTTTCATTTTTTTCATACTTTTCATATCTATATGATCATTCGTATTTATGCATTTTCAAAATCTTAGGATCTTTTCGTCTGCCGGGAGCATCACTGGTGCGATGAGGATCCTCCGCCTTCAACTACTTCAGGGGAGGACTCTTCCACTCCTCATCTCACGGGAAATTATTTCCAATCTGCAATCGGGAAACCAGATTCAGTCCCTGGCAGGAGAACTCAAGTCGCTACGTCGTGAAACATCCAGCAACATACGTTCCTGTGCAACCGAAAAATTCCACAAAAGCAGCAATCAATTCTTTCAATGGAAATCCAGTATCAGCTGGCAAACCATCGGGAAACGTAAAAGGCAGATGATATTGATCAGGAGTAATTAAAAAATAAGCACGACAAATCCTGATAACAATCAGATTTCGAATTGTGGAAAACCCCTCCGTCTGCCAGAAAAAATTTAATTTGAATGAAAAGAATGTTAAATGAAGATATACAGCCGATAGTAATACTACCGACATTTTACGGTGAAATCGATGAGTGACGATACCAACACGATACTCCCCGACCAGCAACCGCTTGGGGCAGTGACCTTCGCAGAGAACCCGGAGCCACGGTGCCCCTGCCTTTTATTGCTCGACACCTCCGGATCGATGGCGGGGCAACCCATCGCTGAACTGAACGAAGGCATCCGGGAATTTTATAACGAGCTGCAGAACGATTCGCTCGCGATCAAACGGGTCGAGGTCGCACTCCTCTCGTTCGGTCCTGTCAGGATCATATCCGAGTTCAACACGGCAGAATCCTTCTTCGACCCCCAGCTCGTGGCTGACGGTGACACGCCCATGGGAGAGGCAATCTTAAAAGGCATTGACCTCATCAAGACCCGGAAAGAACAGTACCGGGCGAACGGCATCTCGTTCTACCGTCCCTGGATCTTTCTCATCACGGACGGCGCCCCGACCGATGAGTGGAAGCACGCCGCCGCGATGGTCCGTGAAGGCGAGAGTGCAAAATCCTTCGCGTTCTTTGCCATCGGCGTCCACAAGGCGGACATGAAGATCTTATCCCAGATCTCGGTCCGGCAGCCGGTCAAACTCCAGGGGCTCAAGTTCCGCGAGTTCTTCCAGTGGCTCTCCAACTCGATGAAATCCGCGTCCCGGTCCAATCCGGGTGACCGGATCCTGCTCGCTCCACCGCTTGGCTGGAGTGAGATATGAGGTGGAAGTTCACACACGCCTCTGTTACGGGAAAAGGGCACACGGACCGCGGCGAGCCCGGGCAGGATTTCTGCAAGGCGGGCACGGTCAGGTTTTCCGACGCTGAATTTTTTATCGGGATCGCTGCGGATGGTGCCGGCAGCACCACTGATGGCGGGCGGGGAGCGGAGATCGCGTGCAGCACCTGCTACGCGCAGATCCTCGAGACGCTGCGAAGCGCCGGTGAGCTCGCCCGGATAAGCGATGTGGACATACGAAACTGGATCACCGCGTCGCATGAAGCGATCGTGATCGAGGCACTGGAGCACGGGAAGCGGGTACGGGAGTATGCCTGCACCATCCTCGGCGTCGTTGCCGGACACGACCGGACAATCTACTTCCAGATCGGTGATGGCGCGATCGTGGCTGGCACCGGACCCGACTACCAGACGATCTTCTGGCCCGAGCAGGGCGAGTACGCGAACACGACCTTTTTTATCACGGACGAACAGTTCCTTGACCGCCTGCACGTTCACCACGACACATCCCCGGATGAGGTCGCGATCTTCACGGATGGATTGCAGAACCTCGTGCTCTCGTTCGCAAAGAAAACAGCCCATGCCGGTTTCTTTGTCCCGCTCTTTGGTGCGCTGCGAAATGCCCCGGAGAACGGCTTTTCGGATTTTTCCGCACAGCTGGCAGGATTTCTCTCAAGAAACGACATCAGCGCGAGAAGCGACGATGACAAGACCCTCATCCTTGCTCTTCGCATAGACGGGTGAGCCATGACCTCTGTCCTCCTCACCCCGCTCTTCGATAGTTCCGGAACCCGGATCAGTCTCGGGAAGAAGATCGGGAGCGGTGGCGAAGGGGATGTATACGAGATCCTCCCCCCGCACACAAACGTCGTTGCGAAGATCTACCATAAACCCCTCTCCCCGGAGAAACAGGAGAAACTGCTCCTGATGGTGCGGGGGTGCAACGAAGAGCTCAAAGGTATCTCGGCGTGGCCCACGGACGTGCTCTACGCCCGGCACGGCGGGCAGGTCGTGGGATTCGTCATGCCGAAGATCGCCGATTACGAACCGGTGCACACGGTATATGGACCGACGCAGAGAAAAGAGGTCTTCCCTCACGCAGACTGGCGGTTTCTCGTCCGGACGGCAAAGAACCTCGCTGCCGCGTTCTTTGTGATCCACAAGTTCGGGTACGTAATCGGGGACGTGAACGAGGGCAATATCCTCGTGAACGATCTGGCATGCGTCCGGCTGATCGATTGCGACTCGTTCCAGGTCCGGGCAAACGACCGGCTCTACTACTGCGAGGTCGGCGTCGCCCAGTTCACCCCGCCCGAGATCCAGCACTCGAAGGATTTCCATATGGAGCGGACGGCAAACCACGACAATTTCGGGCTTGCGATCCTGATCTTCCAGCTCCTCTTCTTCGGCAGGCATCCCTACTCGGGCGTCTACACGGGCATCGAGGACATGCCCATAGACAAAGCGATCGCTGAATTCCGGTTTGCGTACGGGAAGAATGCCCCGTCAAGATCGATCGCCCCGCCGCCGAACTCCGTCGGGTTGTCGGTCGTCCCGTTCCAGCTCGCCGGGCTGTTTGAGTCTGCATTCGCGGAAGCCGGCGCCCGTCCCGCGGGGAGACCCGTCGCCGGGGACTGGTGGGATGCGCTTGAGTTTCTTGAAAAACGGATGCGGCGGTGCAGCGCGGATTCCGTGCATACCTACTACTCAGGACTTGCGGCGTGCCCGTGGTGCAAGCTTGAAGAGAGCTCCGGGATACTCCTGTTCCTGAGCGCTGACCGGATCACGAAGATCGATCTCAGGCGCGAGTGGCAGAAAGTGGAGGCGATCCCGCCGCCGGGGCAGATCCCGCCCGTCAGTTCCTCGCACTTCCTCTCCCGCCCGGCACCCCTCACCATGGCGATGGAACGATCGCTTGACCTTCGCAGGTTCCGTCAGATCGCCGGATTGGCGGTTCTCGCGGGCTACGCGGTGATGGTGCTCGGGGAGATGGTCACCGATTCACTCTCGGTGCTGCCCGTCGCCATCATCGTCGCGGCACTGCTCCTGTACCCGGGCGCAGCGGACGCGGAGAAGAGACGGAGAAAGGCGAATCTCGACAACGCACGGTACCTGTGGGACCTGTGGAACAAGAAATGGATCTCGGAGGCAGGGGACTCGGCGTTTCTCCAGCAGGCGAACCATCTCCGGGATCTCAAATGGAAATATGAGGGAATCGAACGGGGATACAAGAACGGACTCCTCGAACTTGAGCGGACGATCAAAGATCATCAGCAGAAAAAATTCCTCGCGCGCTGCAGTATTGACTCTTGCACAAGTCCCCGGATCGGTGACGGGTTAAAGAACATCCTGAAATCAGCGGGGATCGCGACCGCTGCCGATATCACGCACAAGCGGTTACTGGGCATCCCCCAGCTCGACAACACCCTGACAAACGATCTGCTCGCGTGGCGGGACAAGATGGAAGGCAAGTTCCTGTTCGACCCGTCACAGGGGATCGACCGGTCCGATGTCCTCGCGCTCATCCACAAGTACCAGCCGATGATGAAACCGGTCGAGCGGGATCTGCTGCACGGGATCCCGAAGCTGCACCGGATACAGGAGGATATCGCAAAGAAACGGATCACGCTCCGCCCGGCAATCGAGAAGCGGGCGCGGGAGCTCTCCCAGGCTGAAGCGGATTTTGAAGTCTTTCGCTCCACCCCGGAAGAGCTCATCAGGCGGGAGATCGAGGGTATCATTCATCCCCGGCAGGTTCGCCGGTGATACGCTCCGGTTTTAGGATCTGGTCTACCCAATCTTTTTTTAATGAACAAGCAGCAGGAATTAATGTAGAGCCGGAAGAAACCGGCAGGTTGGCGGGGATGGCTTCATCCTTCTCTGATCTGCGTAAATGCTCTCCTCGCAGGTGAACCCGTGGATACCAGTCCCCACACCCCAAATCCATCCCCCGACAGGAAAAGGAAGATCCTCTACATCGAGGATGATCGGGTTGACCAGATGGCGTTTATCCGGACAAACCGGGAGCTGGGATTCCCCTACGAGTACCAGATCGTCAGTTCCTGCAAAGAGGCGAACGATGTTTTAACCCGGAGCATGTTTGATGCGATCGTAAGCGATTATAATCTCGGTGACGGCACGGTCTTTGATATCATCCACGAGATCCGCAAGCGATCGATTCCGCTCATCGTGATCACCGGTGCCGGAGACCAGGAGATCGCGGTCAAGGCACTGCAGAACGGGGCGGCAGACTATCTCGTGAAGGATCTCGAACGGTCGTACCTCCGGATGCTCGCCCTGTCGGTGGAGCAGGCAATCGCAAAAGTAGCACAGGAGCGCCTGTTACGGACGCTTGAGACAGCAGTCCAGCAGACCGAGACCGCAATCGCCATCACCGGAAATGACCGGAGGATCTCCTATATCAATGCAGGGCTTCTCGTCCAGACCGGGCGGAGCCGGGAGGAGATCATCGGTTCTTCGCTCTCCCGGTTGTTTCCGGACCCGGAGGTCTATGAAACGGCATCCGCCACGGTAAAGAGCGGCGGGGTCTGGAACGGGGAAGTCAGCGCGAAGCGACAAGATGGCAGGGGAGGATTTCAGTATCTCACTCTCTCCTCAATCCTTGATGATGAGAAGTACCTGCTGGGATACCTCTGGGCATCGGTCGATATCACCCGGCTCAAAGAGGCAGAACAGGAGCTGGCGCTGGAGAAGGAGCAGCTGGCGATCACCCTCGCGACGATCAACAACGGCGTCATCGCGACGGATGGGACCGGGCTGGTACTCTTCATCAACCCCTATGCACAAAACTTCTCGGAGATTACCGGGGATGTGACCCGAAAGCCCCTCCTCGCGATCCTCCCCTTCAAAAATACCGCGACCCATGAGCCGGTCCCTGACCTGAGCCGGATCACCGGATCAAAGAAAGAGGATACTGACGGGAGGTATCTCCTGACCCAGCCCGGAAGCGGGGAGGACCGGCTCGTTGAACTGCAGGAGAACACCCTGCCGCTTCCTGATGGTTCGACGGGTTATGTGTTTGTCTTTCGGGATATCACCGACAGCGTACGGAGGGACGCCGAAAGGCAGCGGTTGTCCCAGCTCGAATCGCTCGGACAGCTTGCCGGGGGGATCGCCCACGACCTGAACAATATCCTTGCGATCATCCTCTCGAATATCCTGATGGCACAGGAGACACCGGCGGATACACAGGCAGTCCAGGCACGTTTGCAGGCAGCGGAGAAGGCGATCGACCGGGCAAAGGCGCTCTCAAAACAGTTCCTCACCCTGTCGCCAGGAGGGGATCCGGTACGGGAGAAGGTGGATCTTGCCTCGTTTCTCCGGAGTGTACCGGGGGGCTATATCAAGGGTGGAACGGTTCATTTGAATTATGATATCGCGCCCTACCTTCCCGTTGTGTATGCTGATCCCGCTCAGTTGGGCATTGCCATCCACCAAGTCATAAAAAATGCGATCGAGGCGATGGATACCGTCGGGAACCTCACCATTCGCGCTTCCGTGACCGACGGAGACGCGGAGACCGGGCGCCGGGTGGTGATTGAAATCTCGGATACCGGCGCCGGTATTCCCCCCGCGATACTGAAACGGGTCTTTGAACCCTACTTCACCACAAAGGACGAGATGCGGGGACTGGGGCTGACGATTGCCAATTCCATCATCATCAGGCATAACGGGTCGCTTCGCATCGAGTCGACCCCGGGTATCGGAACAACCGTGGTCATCTCGCTTCCCGTACTGGACGAACCGATGGCGGCACATGCTCCCCCGGTGTCGCGATCACGGGGCAACCGGGTGCTCATCATGGATGATGAAGCGATGATCCTCGTGATGCTCGCTTTGATGCTCGAACCGATCGGGTACACGGTGGACAGTGCACCTGACGGGGCGCGTGCGGTCGCTCTCTTTGATGCAGCGCGGAGCACGGGCGGGCAGTATGCCCTTGTGATCCTCGACCTTCTTGTCCGTGGCGGGATGGGGGGTAAGGAGACGGTGAAGCTGCTCCGCGAGCGGGATCCCGATATCCCAATCCTGGTCTCGAGCGGGTACTCCCACGATCCGATCCTGGCAGATTACCAGCACTATGGATTCACTGATTCCCTGCCAAAACCCTACACGTTACAGGAATTACGGGACAAGGTGACGTTCTGGGCGCCGCTGTGATGGATGCCGGGGTTTCCCCCGTGTCCCGTCGGTCTGCGTGAACCCCGGCAGCGTGAGCGGTAAAGCCGCAGGGTGCCCGTGACGATACGACTCCGGGAGTGCACATGCCCGTCGCGCCGCCGGATACTTCATTCCTCCGCTACTTCGCTCAGCGTCCAGTACAAACACAATGCCCTGATCACTTCGATGAACTGCTGGTAATCGACGGGTTTGATCATATACCCGGCAATCCCCAGCTCGTAGGTCTGGACCTTGTCGTATTCCGCCCGTGAGGTGGTGAGGATGACGACCGGGATCCGCCGGATCTCTTCGTCATTTTTCATGATGGATAAAAATTCGATGCCTCCCATCCTGGGCATGTTGAGGTCGAGCAGGATGATCGTCGGCTTCGGGTTCTTTTTATCCCTGAGAAATTCCAGTGCCTCGACGCCGTTTTCGACATGATACAGGGGATTTCTCACGTTGAGATCCTTCAATGCCCGTTTGACGGACATCATATCGACAATATCATCCTCGACAAGAAGGATCGATTTTAGCGTTGTCACAGGCAGCACCCCCCGCATCCCCCGCATACTTCATCCGGTTTGGTAGCAGCCTGGGGAATGGTGAAGTAAAAGGTACTCCCCTTCCCGGGCGTGGATTCGATCCAGATCTTTCCGCCATTCGTCTCAACGATCTTCTTAACGATGGTGAGTCCGATGCCGGTGCTCTCGATATCGTCACGGGCATGGAGGGTCTGGAAGATCTGGAAGACCAGGTCATAGTATTTTTCTTCGATGCCAGGTCCATTGTCCGCCACAGAAAATTTCCAGGACTTCCCATCGCTGACGCACCCGATGTGAACCTCTCCCTCCTCCTTGTCCATGTACTTGATCGCATTGCCTATCAGGTTCGAGAAGACCTGGCGGAACCGGGTCTTCTCGTACTGGACACGGGGGAGGGGGGCATCGATGAGGATGCTGATATGGGTGGGAGGGGAGAGACTGTCAATCACTTCCTTTACCAGCAGGTTCGCGTTGATTGACTCCTTCTCTTTCGAGACCTTTCCCACACGGGAATACTCAAGGATCCCCTCGATCAGGCTCTGCATACGGTTGACCCGGTTGACAAGAAGGTCCAGCTGGACTTTCCCGTCGTCGTCAAACTTGTCCTTGTAGTCGGCATACAACCATTGGGAGAGCGAGGCAATCGCACGGAGGGGTGCCTTAAGGTCATGGGAGACGATATAGGCAAAGTCCCGTAGTTCCGCGTTCGCCATCTCGAGCTCGCGGATCAGCTGCGCGTTGGCATCCTCCATCCGTTTTCGTTCGCTGATGTCCACGAAGGTCTCGATGAGCAGTCTCCTCCCCTCGATCGTCGTGCTCTTCACACTTTTTATGATGGGAACCTTCTCGCCACGGACGTTCAGGAGCACCCGCTCGGCATTGTCTACCGTGAAGTTGAGATCGGTGATCGGGCATTTGCCGACCTCGGCGGGGCAGACAAACTTATGACAGATCTGCCCGAGGACGGTCTCCTCCGGAGCCCCAATCACCGAGAGTGCCATTGGGTTGGCATACTGGATCTGGTGGGTTTCTGCATCGATGATCAGGACTCCCGTCTGGAGCGTCTCGATCAGATTTTTGAGATACCCTTCATTTTCAAATGCGACTTTCATGAATATGTAACACCGGTCACTGTTCTTCTGATAGTGATTATTTTGTATGCCGGATCTATAAAGGTTCCGCTATGTTCGTGATCGCCCAACCTCCCGGGTGCCGGACATACGATGACGGTCGATCCACGTTCACACCTTCGCTCCCGTCGGAGTGGACGGAGCGGGCAGGTTCACGGTGAATAACCCGTTCGCGGGAGTTCTTCCCTCGATGGCAGTTGCGGCGGACGGATACGTAGCGGACGGGTGCGTGGTGGACGCTCCCTGCGTGATCCCGGCTCGATGAGCACGTCCATGTCGGGTGCGTGACGAAGTCTTGACCCCTCCACTCCCGAATCGCCCACCTCATGAGTCACACGGAGGAAGTTTTGCCTCCGGACCGTCGCCCGTCAACTCCCGGATGCCCGACGGAACAAAAAAAGGATACCTACCCTCACACTTTTTTGAAGCAGAGGTACCAGTCTTTGCACTCGTACCCCTCAGTGGGGCGCTTCTCCATCTCCGCTGCGGTCTTTGGCGGCGGCACGACCACCTTGTCGCCCGGCTGCCAGTTGGCAGGGGTTGACACCTTGAACGTGTCGGTCGTCTGGAGTGCCTTTACGAGCCGGATGATCTCGGGCATGAACCGCCCGTTCTGGAGCGGGTAGTAGATCATCGCCCGCATGATGCCCTTGTCGTCAATGAAAAAGACGCACCGGACGGCGGCGGTCGTGCTCTGTCCGGGATGGATCATGCCGAACTTCTTTGCGACATTCATACTGAGATCGGCGATGATCGGGAAGGGAATCGTGACACCCATCTTCTCTTTGATCGCGTGCACCCATGCGAGGTGCGCAGAGATGCTGTCGACCGAGAGCCCGATGAGCTGCACATTGAGCGCACAGAGCTCGTCATAGATCTCCCCGAACGCGATAAACTCGGTGGTGCAAACCGGGGTAAAGTCAGCGGGATGCGAGAAGAGCACCACCCATTTCCCCTTGTAGTCCGATAGTATGATCTGCCCGTGCGTCGTCTCCGCTGTAAAGTCTGGCGCCGGCTCACCCAGTGCCGGGAGCGTGATACAAGTCTCGTTCTCCATCATGCCCCATCCGGTCACTTCATCACTTCGTCAAGCTGCGCTTTTCCGTAGACATATGCCGGCATCCCCGAGAGGAGGAACGTGACACGGAGCGCCTCTTCGACCTCCTCTTTTGTCACGCCGACATTTGCCGCCCCTGCGATCTGGGCGCGGACCGCATGCTGGTCGCGGAGCGCCGCCGCAATTGCAATCGCGATCAGCTTCTTCGTCTTTCGTGTCAACGCCCCGTCGTCCCAGATGTGCTCCTCGAACTTCATGACGAGCTCGTACATCTCGGGATCCTTTTCGGTCAGATCCACAAAGAACTTCGGAACCTTCCCAATCAACTTCTCCAGGTGTTCCAACCGCTTGTCCGGCTTCTTGGTTTTCTCTGTTTTTTGTGTTTTTGCCATGATCAGTCACTCTCCAGTTGCATTGGTTCACCGCAGCAGACCAGCTCTCCGCCGCCTGCCTCTTGCACCATGACCACATTCCCGCAGATCTCACACCTGAAGATCTGCCCTTCGTCAGTTACGTTCACCATGATCCGCTGACCTCTGTATCCTTGACCGGGAATGCACGGTAAGGTGGGACTCCCGCGAGTCAGTTACAACCCCGTGAATCGTGTACGCCCGGAATTCACACTGGCAGTACTGGTTGAAAAATAAGGGAGGATGTTACAGGTTGCTCTTGCCCCGTTTCGGGGGGTTCTTTGCATCCTCGGGTGTCTTGATATCCGGGCGGATGTGCGTCATCGGGAAGCACTGGTACTCCTCGCAGGAGCACGACGGACACTTCCGGAGATCCTGCTCGCTCTTGTCGAGCGTGAGCTCCTTGCCACAATCGATGCACACGTATTTTCCCGGTCCGACACTCTGTCCTGCGCTATAGGTCTTCTGCTCAGTCAGTTCAATCACCAAACTTCTCCTTCTTTTAAAAGTATTTATCAGTTGTGATGGTACACCGGCATTTTGTTCCAGTTCCCCAGGAAGTTCACCCATGATGCAAAACTATATCGAACTGGTACGCGAGTTACTACTATGGGACGAAAGATCATTGGGTTATTGGGAAGCCCTCTTTTGGAAGGCAACACTGCCATTCTCCTTAACCAGGCGCTCGAGGGGGCGAAAGCAGCCGGGTGCGAAGTGGAGAAAGTGGTTGTCGCGAACCTCGATTTCCAGGCATGCAATGAGATGCTGTTCTGCCAGGAGCACGAGACCTGCATCATGGACGATGACATGCAGCAGCAGTACACAACGTTCCGGGAGATGGACAGTCTCATCCTTGCCACGCCGGTGATGACGATGGGGATCCCCGGGAAGCTGAAATCGTTTCTTGACCGGTTCCAGGTCTTTTACATGGCGAAGTACGTGCGCAAGGATCCGTTTATCTCCCGCGAACAGGCAGCGAAGCGGAACGGGCTTTTCATCTGCATCTCCGGCATGAAGGTGCCTGAGGTGTTTGTCGGTGTGAAACTCTCCGTCTTAGCGTTCTTTGACCTGATCGACTGCAC
>Ga0247841_10010127_pt1 | contig 12933 bp, 12 predicted proteins | sample LaCruzMarch2015__2_FD_192410 | JGI IMG/M metagenome (GOLD analysis project Ga0247841, IMG submission 192410) | Freshwater microbial communities from meromictic Lake La Cruz, Castile-La Mancha, Spain - LaCruzMarch2015_18m | ecosystem: Environmental > Aquatic > Freshwater > Lake | place: Spain... | reverse complement strand
GGAACGGATGAAACTCGTTACGCATTTATGGATGAGGGCTTTGCCGTATATATTCCCGAGGAATTACAGGTGCAGATTGAACCAAATCTGAACCAGAAATTAAAACAAACAACTTTTTTCTCGAGAGCATCCGGTGTCGCAAGCGAGCCGCCGCTGATTAATTATTCAACCTATTTATACGGCAATCAGTATTTTGCATCTTATTACGGAAAGTCAGAACGCGCACTTGTTACATTGGAAGAGTTACTGGGCAGGGATAAGATGAAAGAGGTATTCGTTGAATTTACAGAGAGGTGGAAATACAAGCATCCTACTCCGTATGATTTCTTCTTTACGGTTGAAGATGTAACGGGAATGGATTTATCCTGGTTCTGGAAACCTTGGTATTTTGAATACAATTTTGCGGATTATGCAATTACATCTGTTGAAAACGGGAAAATTACTATAACTAATGTCGGGAAATTACCGTCACCGGTTGAGTTGAAAATATATTATACTGACGGTAGCGAGGAAGTGATTAAACAAAAACCCTCTCCGGATGAAATAATTATTATATCTGCTAATAGCCAAAAGGAGATTTTAAAAGCGGAACTGACCGGAACGTATATTTCCGATGTTGATAAAAGCAATAATATTTTTCCGCGTTAAATAAATCCCCCGGAAGCATCGGGGCTTTCAAATATCCGGGATAATACATCTTTTGCAAAGATTAATTTGTCGTATGGTTTTTGTAAGGTTGATTTTATCAATACTCTGTTTGCAGGCATTCTGTTATTTGTCTTTTACTATTTAAGTTTTTTTATGTTAGGATTCCTTGATAACGACAACATTTGAGAAATTGCAGTTTGGTTAAGTTTTAATAATCGCTCGTTCATATGGATTTTCATTCTTACGAATTCGGCATTTAAACTTTCCATATTTGCCAAAACGAGTAATTGTTCCAGATTACAATAGTCGCGAATGTTACCTTTTTTACTGGGGTTTTCTGCTCTCCATTGCAGAGCAGTTTTTCCGAATAATGCAACATTCAGCAAGTCTGCTTCACTGGCATAAATATTATTAATTTGTTCTTTAGATAATGAATTGGGAATAATGTTTTCTTTAACGGCATCAGTATGAATCCTGTAATTTATTTTTGTAAGAGTTCTGTGCAGATTCCATTCGAGAGATAGTCTTTGGTTCTCTTCATCTTTGAGACGCTGGAATTCTTTAAGAAGATATAACTTAAATTCAGGACTTAACCATGAGCCAAACTCGAAAGCAATATCTTTATGAGCATAGGTTCCGCCATATCTGCCTGCACTTGCTTTCAAACCTATGGCATTAGTGTTTTCAATCCATTTCTTAGCCGATAAAACGAATGAATTTAAACCGGTTTTACTTCTAATTAGGTCGAATTCGACCGAATTAAAACCTGGATTATTAATCTGTTCCCAAATACCTAAAAATTCGACGGTATTCCTGTTTCTAAGCCAGTTTTTAATGATAGAATCATCTCCGAAGTTTTTAATCATATCGGTTAAAGATATATAATCATTCTTGTTTAACTCAATAATGGTAATTTCAGAACCTTTAACAAAGATGGTTTTCTTTTTGCTCATATTAAATTATAAATAGCTTATCCCTGTTTTGCGGCATCGGATTGATATTTTAAACGAATAGATTTGCACACAAACATGCGCGTCGGTTAAGTTTGATGAACCTGTTATAACTTCACAAGGAGACATTGATTATTTAATAGGTAATACTTTTATTAATAAATTTGAATTATTAAATATAATCTGCAAGGTATTTATTAGATTAATATAAGTATTCGCAAATTTCTTATCTATCTAAAATTACATTGATAAGTTGTAAAAACGACTAACGCTGCTATTAAGATTCTTTTATACCGGGTTTTTAAAGAAGTGTGTAGAGCGAAGCTAAATTATTGAAAAAACAAATGGATTTGTTTTAAAAGATAGAAACATAATGACTCCATTTCTACCGGATACATAAAACAGGCTATTTGTATATAACCACCTAATAATAAAAGGCACCAAGAATATGCTTCTAACTGCCTTATTTTTCAAGTGGACAGGTCCGGAATTGAACCGGCGACACACGGCTTTTCAGGGATGCCATTACCAGTTTGGCGCATTTCGACAAAACCTTGAGAACCCGGAAGACCAGTTCCAGCCTTCAGATAATAATCATGATTTACCGTTTTAAGTTTAGTATACTTTTTTGATAACCTGCTATTCCAAAAAATGAAATAAATTATTTTTATTTAGTTTAATTATCTGTTCTAAATAAAAGAGTTCAGTTTTAGGGATGGTATTTAATTTCAAGTATTCCATCAAGTTCAATCCTATTTTATCATAATGTCTTTTTATTTTACCGAATATGTATCCGAAATGATCAGATAATACTAAAGGTGGTGCATTTTTGGGTATGTCACTGTAAATATTTTCAATATTATTAAGTACCATTCCTTCATGTATAATCATCTTATTTCTTTTTAGCCAATCTTCTGCGACAATTATCCTGCACAACCCTAAGTGCTCATTATTCTTTTTGATGTATTCGTTTATTTTATGGATAAATAGAATTAGTGCTAATGAACGATAATTAGTCAGATCAATATCAGAATATTTTAATTTATAATTAGTGATATAATATTTTGACCTATTTTTCTGGAATGCAAACCCTAATAATATAAGTTTGTTTTTGTCAATTAAATTTGTAAAACCCGATGATAAATATTCTCTAACATGAATATTTTTATAATCCTTAACTGCATGGACTTTTGTTTTGTTGCATCCTTTTAATAATTCAGAAATTTGATTTTCAATATTTGTTATATTATTCCTTTCAATAAGAATACCGAACAAATATAGAGTTAAAGCATTTTTTGTATTGTCGTCTTTTTTCTGTTCATATTCATCAATAAATAAAAATGAGTTTATATCCATATTTTTTAATTGCATTATTTGAAATTTATCATCATTTATTATCTTAAAATCCCTTGAGCTTATATTGGTAAATACTTTTTTGTAATGTTTGCATTGTCGATAGAAATAGTATATGTCAAATGCCAACATTGAAATGACTATATATTACGAGAGATATGGTCTTCCAAGTACAAAAAAAGGGTTTTCTGTAAGTAAAAAATATAATTCAATCCTTAACACAACGAATCGACAACCCACCAAGTATATCGTAGCTACCGCGCTGTGCATCTGAATAATCGTAATCCAATCCTCGCACCTCATCTGTATGACTATCATATACATAACTCGATTCATTATAGAGGTGTATGTGTAAATGGTTCTTCTCAGATGAAGACCAGAAACATGCATATTTACCAATTCCACTAAAGCTCCCGAAGTCGTTGCGGATTCCTCCTGGTAGCCCAGTGAATCCGCTATTATTTGTTGCTCCGGTGTTTGGACTTAGCCATAATTTTGTTGCTTTCATTTTACCTCCGGCTACTCCTTTCCCTCCTAAAAAGTCAGTGAGTTTAGTCCACTCTGCTTCGCTTGGGATGTGCCAACCTTCAGGAGCTAATCCGCGAGGGTCGCTTACCGCAAACCAATTATAGAGTTTGCCATAGGTTTTTCCGTTCTCAGAGTTATTTTCATAATAACACCAAGCGCCTGTTGTAAGTTTTTTCCAATTTTCTTTGTTCTGCACCTGCGGAATAACATCGCCGTTACGATAGTGTTCAACATTCAGATTCTCTGCTGTCCAAACCTGTGTCCCGATTGTTATCGTTTTATATGTGTTGCCGTCTTTATCAGTTACTTGTGCTTCAGATTTGCTGACGCCAAAAGCGAATAGCATTACAACCGCTAAGATTGCAAGTTGCGGAATTATAAGAACAAATAGTCAATTAATCCCTGACGCAACGGACGGAGAACCCATTCCACCCATTGCTGGGGTAGTAGTAGCGGTACACATCCGAACGGTCGTAACTCAGATAGCGGTACCATGCGTATTTGGTACCGTCCTCCGATGCAGACCAGAAGAGACCGTACTTACCAACCTTGTAGTAACCTCCCTGGTCGCTACGACAGCCGCCGGGAAACGCAGTCAATCCACTGTTATTTGTTCCGTTGCCACCTGCATTCCAGCCGCTTGTACTCTTCATCTTTTCTCCAGCTGTTTTTGCACCTCCTAAATAATCGGTGAGTTTTGTCCACTCTGCATCGCTTGGTATATGCCAGCCTTCTGGTGCTAATCCACGCGGGTCATTTACGGCATACCAATTATAGAGTTTGCCATAGATTTTCCCATTTGATGTTTTATTATCATAGTAACACCAAGCGCCGGATGTTAAGTTTGACCACTTATCTGCGTTTTGTACTTGTGGTATAACATCGCCATTGCAATAATGCTCAACATTCAGGTTTTCTGCCGTCCATTCCTGCGTGCCGATTGTAACCGTTTTATATGTGTTGCCGTCTTTATCAGTTACTTGTGATTCAGATTTGCTAATATCAGTATCGGTTTCCTGAGAAAAAGATTTATTTTCGCTTATTTCTTTTTCCCAATATATATTTAACGAATAATCAAAATTAGACCTTAACCGGCCATTAATAAATGTAAATTTCATTGTATATTTAAATCCATCATCAGCAACTAATGGAAGATATATTAAATTAGGTGAAATAAATGACCATTTACCAAGCTGAGGTTTATAACCGATTTCTTCTACCCCGTATTCACTTGTACCATCACTATTTAAAATAAAATAACTTAATTTTGTTTTATCTAACTGATCAACTCCATTAACAATTATGGCAGTATTTACCCATTTACCAAAGAAATCTTCTTCAGTCTGAGTATAAATATTGGCGATAAACAGCAAAGAAAAGAATGATAGGAATATAATTTTTTTCATAATAAAATGAAAATTATTTTCGTATTTTTGTTTTTGGCAAACCTTGATCCATAATTCTGATGATATCTATTATTGTTAGATTTATAAACCCATTTGTGAAATTCATTTGCCTACCATAGAATAAACCATAAGTATAATTATAAGCATCCGAAACAACAGATAACAAGTTTTCGATTTCCAATAATGTGGGTAATTTTAAATCTTTTTCAATGTCTGTGTGAGCATAAACTTTATCTCTAAGGGCATGAATTTGATTGATACTAATCAGATTTTTATCAATTAACATTTTGATTTCTTTAGCTTTTATAATAAGAACTTTTCTGTTCTTGAAATTTGGATGCCCCCTATTATTATTCTGGCTCTCGAGTAATTTTAATATATCATCATCATATTTGCAATTTATTAATATATTACATAATGAGATAATATTTCTCTTATGATTTCTATTATCAATAAATAATTTACACAACTGAATAATTAGCATGAACCATTGTTGATGCCTATAAAATATGAAGAAATCCTCTCTTAAGAAATAATAACATTTATGATTTTCAGTATCAAGAACAGTTTTAAGATTATTATATGAGATATAAGCGTCTTGTGTTATTATTCTTATATCAGCGAACCATTTATATAGTTCGATTAATTTTATTTCGTTTTTCATTAGAAAAGATAGTGATATTTCTATTCATTCAATTAAATATAGAAATTGAATAAACTGTGACTTGCTTACCCGGAGATCTATGTGTTTCCATATTGCACCTTTTTGATTAACAGTTACGAGTTACTTATTTGACAAAGAATTACCATCCCTCCCGCTCTGTTAAAAATAGTACGTATGGCGAACATAGGGAAAGAAATTAATTGAAACAATTGAAATAAATATATAGCTGTATTGATAAATCTGGCTCAAATATTGTGCCAATATTTTTGAATTTTTGTAAATATATCAGTTTGCGCGGTAAATATATGTAAAAATGTAATTTATTCGTGATTTTTTAAAAAATCGAAGCATATAGGTTTTGTTTTATTTCAATTATCCGATTTTGTGTGCGGTTTTGTGTAATTGTGAATTTCTTATTCCGTGCGTATTTCTTACACGAAATATTTTAGATATTTAGTGTATTCTCTACAGAAGATAAAATTGTAATTCCCATAATTTATCATCATATAAATCAGTTTTTACTACTGTACTTTGGTTATGGGCTGGTTTTAATCTAAATTTTCCCAAGCTGAAACATCATCTTTTTTGATTTGTAAAACCGCATATAAGATTGCAATACCAACTAATCCAAACAATGATTGAATGCCAAAGCCCAGACTAAAATTGATAATTGAAGCACCAATGCTTGTTATGATAAACCCCCAAAATGCAATCTTTTTCCATTGAAAAAGCAAAACAGAAAAAATAATGTTTACGATTCCTATTATCCCCGATGAAATTATCAGTGGAGTTAAAGCAACCCCAGGTAAAGCTTTTGCAATCATTTCACTGCCAAAAAGAGAAAAAGTTACGGAAAATGAATTAGCAATAATCACAAAGATTAACCAAGCTGTCACACATCCGTGTCTTTGTTTTGTAACATTTGAATTTTCGTTTACTGTTTCCATAATTATTTGTTAATTTCTCCTACTCTAAAGCTTTTCGGTTACGCCCCGTTTTTTATAGTGGGATCTGATCTCCACTTTATTAGTTTCATTATTCTTTTCTCATATCCAAAGTCAGCCTAAGTTTATAACTTTTTTTCAAAAATCGACCCTATTGCGGCTGTCTGAAAAACAAATAGTCAATTAATCCCTAACGCAACGAATAGACGACCCAAGTGCCTTAAGGCCGGGGCTACGGGTCACAGCCGAATAGTCGTAATACAGACCGCGGTCCCACGCGAAGCCGTAACCCGACGCAGACCAGAAGGAACCGAACTCGCCAATGTAGAAATAATCTCCAACGATGTAACGGTAGCCGCCGGGCAGTCCAGTAAACCCACTTTCGTTTGTCGCTCCTGTGTTTGGACTATCCCATAATGTAGTTGCCTTTAGTTAACCCCCGGCTACTTTTTTCTCCTCCCAAATAGTTTGTTAGTTTTGTCCACTCTGCATCGCTTGGTACGTGCCATCCTTCCGGTGCTAATCCGCGAGGGTCATTTACCGCATACCAGTTGTACAGTTTGCCGTAGGTTATACCGTTTTCTGAATCATTTTCGTAATAACACCATGCGCCAGTCGATAATTTTGCCCACTCTTTTGCATCCTAAACCTGAGGTATAACATCGCCGTTTCTATATTTGCTTACATTCAGATTTTCTGATGTCCATTCCTGTGTACCGATTGTTACGGTTTTATAAACATTCCCGTCGATATCTTTCATTTACTTTCGTTGTCTTTGAATTCGTATAGAGCGGACTACACGCTCAATATCGGGTTTGTATTTTTCAAAATATGTTGATTCAACGAAGGCACTGACAAATACGTTATCAGTTTTACCAGATAAATAAAACCTGTAATAAGTTTGGTTTGCTTCCGTTTTCGGATCAAGCGAATAAATTGTACGTAACGAATCCTGCTCAAACACATTTTTAAATGTGAATTGACTCCAATATTCACTCTTAGGGTCATGCTGTATATTCATGGTTAGCGCCTCTTCTTTTTTCTTAACAGCCGTATCAAATAATATAACTCCGGTAAATTCCTTCTGATGGACATTTATCTGTCTCGTGTCCATTTGTTTCCAGTTTGGCGGAAATCGTCCAAGAAGTCCAATATCGTTTTTGATAATTGACTTCAGCAGAGATTCAGGCATCTTGTTAGCATTAATATCTTTGCCTGTATCTTTATCGATATCAATTAAGTTTTGCATATTTTCTATTTCGCTTTTATTATCCCTGACGCAACGAATAGACAGCCCATTATTCTTAAGCCCAATTGAGTGTGCCAGACCTGAATATTCATAAATCAGGAATCTGTACCACGAGACGCCGCTGTTATAGCTCTCCGATGAAGACCAACCACAGTATTGCCCAATGGCTTCGAAAATTCCATCGCCGTAGCGGACACCTCCAGGCAGAGCTGCAAAGCCGCTTTCGTTTGTTGCTCCTGTGTTTGGTCTTTGCCATAAAGTAGTGGCTTTCAGTTTACCTCCGGACACTTCTTCACCACCTAAATTGTCTGTTAGTTTTGTCCATTCTGCATCCCTTGGTACGTGCCACCCTTCCGGTACTAAGCCACGGGGGTCGTTTACGGCGAACCAATTGTAAAGTTTGCCATAAATTTTTCCGTTTGCTGAATCATTATTGTAATAACACCATGCGCCGGTTGTTAATTTTTTCCATTCTTCTTTGTCCTGCACCTGCGGTATAACATCGCCATTGCGGTAATGTTCAACATTCAGGTTTTCTGCTGTCCACTCCTGTGAACCGATTTTTACCGTTTTATACTCATTGCCGTCTTTATCGGTTGCTTGGGCTTCAGATTTGCTAACACTAAAAGCGAATAGCATTGCAACTGCTAAGATTGCAAGTAGGACTTTGTTTGTTTGTTTCAATTTATTTTCCTATTGTTTTTGTTTTGTAATATAATAGTTACAGAAGACAAAGTATTTCTTATTTTCTTATTAAAAGTCAAATAATCTATTAATCTTTCATGCAACGAATCGACATACCAATATGCTTACCATTGACTTTGTCGAGAAAAAGAGAATGGTTATAACCTAGGTAGTAAAAATATGCATATCCACGTTCGTATTCGTATTTCGACGAAGACCAGAAATAGCAGGCTGAACCAATTGGACTAATGGTCCATCCATAACGGTTACCTCCAGGCAATGCTGTGAAGCCGCTTTCGTTAGTCGCTCCTGTGTTTGGACTATCCCATAATATTGTAGCTTTAAGTTTACCTCCGGCAATTAAATAGCCGCCTAAATAGACTTTAAGGTTTTTCCACTCAGCATAACTTGGTATATGCCATCCATCAGGGGCTAATCCGCGTGAATCATTAACTGCATACCAATTGTAAAGTCGGCCATAGATTTTACCGTTTTCTGAATCGTTTTTGAGATAACACCAGGCACCGGATTTTAAGTATATCCATTCGTCTGCGTCTTGAACCTGCGGTATAATATCTCCATTGCGATAGTGCTCAGCATTAAGGTTTTCTGACATCCATTCCTGCGAGCCGATGATTACAGTTTTATATTCATTTCCGTCTTTGTCAATTACTTGTGATATGGATTTGTTGCTTTGAGCAAAAGAAATAATCATTGCAATAATTAAAACTCTGAATAGATAATTTTTTGTTTCTCTCATTTATATTTTCTGGGAATAAGATTCAAACTAAAGCTAAAAAAATTCATATTGACGTAATATATTATTCAATTATAAAATATACTTTACCGTAATCATCTAATACTTCTATTTTACTTAACAGGTAAAAATATTCTGATATAAATCCATCATTGATTTTAATCACCTTCCCGCGGACATTGGATTTGTAAATCCTTGTGGAATTCGTTTTTAAGTTACTTGATACTTGCTTTGCAAGAGCTTTATTGACAACGCTTGTAATTTTATCCCCGCTTCCAAATTTAAAATCCTCTGAATAATTATTAAGTAAAATGTTGTAATAGTTTTTCCCGCTGTGCTTAATATCAAACATCATTGGCCAGATGTAAATATTTGTAAAATCGATAGTCTGTCCGTTATAATCTTCCGGGAACAGTGATAAGTCATTTAAGCTTTGCGGTATAGCTTTTGTTTTAGCTAGACATGTTAATATTAAAGTCAAAATCAGGAAAATAAGGGTTCTGTTTTCCATAAATTTATAATTAAATTATTTAATCGCTAAACTGGATAATGTTCTATAAATCATCTTTAATATTTGATCTTATTACTTTATTGTTAAAATCCTTGTTTAATATTCCAGATAATAATATTCTAACGATTTCTTCAAACCAATCTGGTGCTGATGGTGATAGATAAACTGAATCAATTAGAATTTTTATATTTACATCTACTTCTTTCCCTTTTTCATAAAGTGGCTCGAAGTTTGATATATCCGTGGCACCTCTGTTATCATATTGATCATACAGCAAAACTCTTAATTCATTTTCATATTTATAATATATTTTCTTTGTCACAGGAATGCTTGTTTGGGTTTCGGCCGTAGCTTGCTTGTTATTATATTCAACGATTCCAAAATCTAACTCTTTATTGTTTGCCAAACTATCTTGGAGCAAACCGAATTTTGATTTAATTGCTATTCCATATCCTGGTTTTGTATAGATTTTCCAAAGAGCAAAAGATTCTTCTTCATACATACTCCAGCAGTTTATAAGCGTAAACTGCTTAAAAGCATGAATTCTTTTAATTTCATGATTATATTTCTCAATTTTCTCTTCACGAGTAATTAAAGGAACTTTTTTTAATCGTAAATTTATATTTTTTCTGTTGTTATCGGGTACTGTTCCTTCGTATTGATCTGTTAATTTGTCTAACCTGCATAAATACAATTTCTCATTCATTATCAGGTACAAGAACTTTTCAAAACTCATATATCTCCAGATTATTGTGTCTTTAGACGGTATCTTAAGTTTTTTTTGAAAGAGTGACATTACTAATATTATGATAATTTTGTGATATAATGAAGAACATAATTAATATCTATAAATTAAGGGCATCTCTAAAAACCACCTTTTGATGCCATTGTTAAAAAGCGAAGCTACGACAAATTTGGGAAACTTACAATACATTGACTTGTTAGACCAAATTCAAACGACTTTTATCCTGTTTACTAGAGATTAACTCCTTATAATTCATTGTATTACACGGCGGAGCGTAGTTATCACAAATTAACGACGATATTTAACTGAACACAACGGAAGATGTTATCCGTTCTGTTTATCAGACCTTTTTTTGCTTTTGCTCTTGTCCTTCCAATAGTGCGGACAAACGAACCGTGCTTAGTATGAAATCTTCTGCATCAAACAAAGGAATTACAAACCCCAATAAACAATTATGAGTCCACTATAAAAAGCTGTTTTAAAAACACGACATTTGACAAAACGTTTTTGTAAAAAACAAAAATTTCTGCTTCTACGGTTACATTTTGTTATGAGTCAACTGGTCAATCTTTCTATAAATTAATGATTTACATAATGTTAAAATTAAAGTCTTTCATGTTTTATTACTAATATATATTATTATCAATACATTATGAAAATAACTCAATTCTTATGAGTAAAAAAAATCAAGTAAATTGCCCCAAATGCCCGATGAAAGTTTATATAAGGAAGAGAAGGGACAGCGATCAATATTTTATTACAGATACAAAAGATCGTAAAGCCGAATGCCATAGAAACACTTGCGCTTCTGGCGAATTTATTGATAGTGATATTCTAAATAGTTATAGGTCTAATGAGAAGATTGATTTGCGGAATGAATATCGCGGTATTTTTGGTCAACTTCAGATGTGGACAGACGTTGTTAGTCTTGCTACAAAATTTAATCAATACTATTCCCATTTATTAAACGGAAAAAAGATGTTCATAGTTAAATATACTAATGAGAATTATATTAGATATAAAACACGTTTCACACATATACCCAAAGATTATTACAAAACGGATTTTATTCCAATAATTGTTGAATCCTATTTGGGAGAGTCCCTTATCTGGGTATGTACTAATAAATATCATAGCGATGATGATTCTTCAATTAGTAATAGAGAAAAACTTAATTATTATGGTCTTAAATATAATAAGTTTTACTTATTCGATAGAAAAATTAATATTAGTAAAGTAATAGATAGTGAATATGTATATGAATTATCTTCAAATGAAATTACTGATGATAACGCTTTAAATCATATTTACGAATTATTAGCAAATGGCATGAACTCCGAAGTTGTTAATACATTAATGTATAATAGACATGCCTTGATGTCCCTTCGTATTACAGGCATGAGAGAGTTGCAAAATATCTTAGATTTAAAAAAATATATTGGCGAGAAAGGCGAAGAGTATGTTTTAAATTATGAGATAAATGAATTAAAAAAATTAGGTCTTAGTAAATATTCGAAATTGGTTGACCAAATATCTAAAAATAATGTTGCAGCAGGTTACGATATAATATCATACACTAAAGAGGGATGCAAGAAATTCATTGAAGTGAAAACTTCATTAAATTCTTCGGTGTATTGCTATATGAGCTTAAATGAATGGAATACTGCTAAGAAACTCGGAGATAATTACTATTTATATGTTGTCGTCCTAAAACCAGAGGCGGTAATTGTTAAAATTATTAATAACCCGGTTTTCGAGGAAAATAAATTGTTTGTAAAGGAAGCGAATTCATATAAAATTAAATTTAAAGGGCTGTAAGGACCTTTTTAATTATCCAAGGTGACCGCTTATCAGCAGAATACTTGAAAATTGAACAATAAAACGTGCGGTGTTCCGTACCTAAAGGCACGGAAGGTGTATAAATATTTAGTGCTATAAATATTTTGTTCCTAAAGGGACAATTGTTTTTTTGAAAACAACAGATTTTCGGAGTAATGATAAAATATATATTTAACTTATAAACGGTCAACTCAAAGTAAATAAATCAATTTATATGAAGGCAAAAGTATTGATTCTTTCCGCAATCGTGTTTTTTGTTTCTATTCTTTCCGGTATTCCGTGCGGTATTTCGCAGGAGAAAAATATTTTCATTCCGAATGAAGTGAGAAGAGCATATAAAAAAGAGTCGCGTGATTATAAAGGTGTTCCGGGAAAAAATTACTGGCAAAACCGTTCAGACTATGTTATTAAAGCGGAGTATAATCCCGAAACCGCAAAAATCACGGGCAGTGAAGAGATTACTTATTTTAACAACAGTCCTGACACATTGAAAAGTATCGTATTGAGATTATACGGAGATGTTTTCAAAAAAGGAAATATGCATAACATTGAAATTGACCCGGTAGATTTAACGGACGGCGTGAAAATTATATCGGCGAAAACAAGTGATGAGATATTTGATGTTTCGGAGGGAAGTAAATCTGCCGTAAGGTCA
>Ga0247841_10010126_pt1 | contig 12934 bp, 14 predicted proteins | sample LaCruzMarch2015__2_FD_192410 | JGI IMG/M metagenome (GOLD analysis project Ga0247841, IMG submission 192410) | Freshwater microbial communities from meromictic Lake La Cruz, Castile-La Mancha, Spain - LaCruzMarch2015_18m | ecosystem: Environmental > Aquatic > Freshwater > Lake | place: Spain... | reverse complement strand
ATCCAAAGATAATCTTTATTCGGGTATAATTGCGTTAATGTTCCTCACCAAGTTATTACTCGAAAATTTTCGGTCTCATCAAAAAACACTTTTTGAATTTGATCCAAAAGTTAACCTTATTCTTGGTCCCAACGGCTCCGGCAAAACCAACATTTTAGAATCAATCTATCTTCTTTCTCATGGAAAAAGTTTTCGCTCCTCATCCCTCCAAAAACTCATTATGTGGAACTCGTCATATGCCTCAATTAGGGGGAAATTATCGATAAATGACGAACTTCTTGAATTGGAAATTCAGCTAACCAACGACCCAAAAAAAACCGCCATAACCCGTAGGTTATTAATTAACAAAGTCGAAAAACTTAGAAAAGATTTTTTAGGTCAGATTAAGACTGTAATTTTTCATCCCGACGATATTCGCTTAGTCGCGGGTTCTCCGGGTCGTCGTCGCGATTTTCTTGATGAGATATTTACCCAATCAGAATGGCGCTATTCCTCTGCTTTATCGCAATACAATCGGGCGCTAAAACATCGTAATGAATTATTAGACTTGATAAAAGTAGGCAAAAACACAAAAACCGAACTGTATTATTGGGATCAGTCTTTAATAAAAAATGACAACATTATCCACGAATTTAGATTATCTTTTATTAAACATCTCAACGGCTTTCTTCAAAATCATCCTGATCCGGAAATAAATACTCTTTCGATAAACTATTATCCTTCGTTTTTTACCCAGGAGAAAACTGACCAGAATTATCTTCGGGAGCTAGAATGCGGTTATACTCAATCAGGTCTTCATCGTGATGATTTTAGTTTTGACAATTCAATTTTTGAATCTGTAGATAAAAATCTGGCCAGCTGGGGAAGTCGGGGTCAGCAAAGACTAGCCACATTTGCCGTTAGATTGGGTCAAATAGACTATCTGGAAAAGAAATATCGAGAGTCTCCGATTTTGCTTCTGGACGACATTTTTTCTGAATTAGACGAAAATCATCAAAAACTTGTTAGTAAAATTTGTCATAAATACCAAACAATCTTTACCTCTTCAGAACCTGAATCATCATCCATTCTCCCCCTCGCCAAAGTTATTCAACTATAATAATCTATGCTAACAAAAGACGAAATTCAGAAACTTATAAAAATTGCTGTGGAATTCCGTCAAAAGTCATTCCTTGTCAGGTCGAAACACAAAATTGGTGCTTCCGTAATTACAACAGATAGAGAATATTACGGCGGATGTCTTATCGAATCAGTGGTGACTGGTTTAGGTGTATGTGCCGAAAGATCGGCAATAGACCATTCAGTTATCCACGGAAAATATCAAATTAAGGCTCTTTGTGTAGTTGATACTAAACAGATATATCCTTGTGGTGCCTGTTTGCAATATTTAATGCAGTTTTATCAAATCAACAACCAAGACATTGACATCGTGGTTTCAGACATTTATGGCACCTATAAAATTACTTCTCTAAAAAACCTGTTGCCCCATGGGTATCTGACTAAAAAACACCTTTTCTCTTTAAAAAAATACCAAAGCTAATTCCGGCATTTCCCTACTGTATTTTCGAACAATCTACTATATAATATCCCTACTATGGATCAAGTCGATTCATCTAGTACTTTAAAATTCCTGTATTCAATTTGTTTAGAGCCAGTTGACTGTTAGTGCCAGAAGGTGACTCCGATAATTCGGAAATCATTTTTGACAAAAAACTCCGCTTTTGCGGAGTTGTACTAAGAGTTTGATCGTGGCTCAGGGTGAACGCTGGCGATGTGCCTAAGACATGCAAGTCGAACGGGGCCTGTGGTCTACACAAAGATATCGAAATTATCCTAACTATTCGGTGTTTTTGTGTAGATCGCTGGTTCAGTGGCGAACGGGTGAGTAATGAGTACGAACATACCTCTTTGCGGGACATAGCCCACCGAAAGGTGGGGTAATTTCCCATAGAATCCGATGCAATATTCGGATTAAAGATGCAAATCACGAAGAGAGTGGCGTACTTGCTACCAGCTAGTTGGTGGGGTAATGGCCTACCAAGGCGATGACGGCTAACGGCTCTTAGCGGAGAGTCCGTCACAATGGGACTGAGACACGGCCCATACTTCTACGGAAGGCAGCAGTTAGGAATTTTGCGCAATGGACGAAAGTCTGACGCAGCGACATCGCGTGTAGGATGAAGGCCCTCGGGTCGTAAACTACTTTTATTTTCACATGAAGTGAGATTGAATAAGCAACTACTAACTACGTGCCAGCAGTCGCGGTAATACGTAGGTTGCGAGCGTTACCCGGATTTATTGGGCGTAAAGAGTCTGTAGGTGGTTTTCTAAGTCTTATTTTAAAGACTCCGACTCAATCGGAGAAAGGGGTAGGATACTAAAAAACTAGAGTTATATCGGGGTTACTGGAATTTGTAGTGTAGGGGTAAAATCCGTGGATACTACAAAGAACACCAAGCGCGAAGGCGGGTAACCAGGTATATACTGACACTCAGAGACGAAAGCTAGGGTAGCCAATCAGATTAGAGACCTGAGTAGTCCTAGCCGTAAACAATGTCTGTTAATTCTTCCACCTTCGGGTGAGGGGATGTAAGCTAACGCGTTAAACAGACCGCCTGGGGAGTATAGCCGCAAGGCCGAAACTCAAACGAATTGGCGGGGAGGCGCACAACCAGTGGAGCATGTGGTTCAATTCGATACGAAGCGATGAACCTTACCTGGGTTTGAAATGTACCTGCAGGGTCCCAGAAACGGGATCGGCCTTCGAGGGTGGTACACAGCTGTTGCATGGCTGTCGTCAGCTCGTGACGTGAGTTGTTCTCTTAAGTGAGGTAACGAGCGCAACCCCCATTCTGTGTTACTGTGTCACAGAAGACTGCCCAGCATTATTTTGTTGGGAGGAAGGAGGGGACGACGTCAAGTCATCATGATGCTTATATCCAGGGCTACACACATCCTACAATGGATTGTACAGAGGGTCGCGAAGCCGCGAGGCGGAGCTAATCCTTAAAACATTCCTCAGTTGGGATTGCAGGCTGAAACTCGCCTGCATGAACTTGGAATTGGTAGTAATCGCAAATCAGCAGATTGCGGTGAATACGTTCTCGCCTCTTGCACACACTGCCCGTCAAATCAGCAAAGTTGAGGGTACCTGAAGTCTTACATTTTGTAGGACCAAGGTAAATTCAGCGATGAGGGTTAAGTCGTAACAAGGTATCCGTACTGGAAGGTGCGGATGGATCACCTCCTTTGAGGATATTCCTTTTGACGCAAGTCGAAAGCATTTCTCATCTTTCTGGCGCTATCAGTTCGGCTCTAAACAAAACAGGAAATTTTAAATAAAAAAATCCCCGATTACTCGGGGATTTTTAGTGACTACTTTTTAGAAAACCTTAACTCCCAAAACCGTTTCCACTATTTTCACCAGCATATAGCTGATAAATACAATCACAAAACCAATCAAACCCGAGCTAATTCTCCCATAACCGGCTTTAAGTTTATCCGGATTTCCCGCCGCCGTCATTAATTCAATTCCTCCATAGATCAACATCAACAATAATCCCAGTCCTGCAAAAACATATATATAGGGTAACGTTGCACTAATCAAATCTCCAACAGTCTTACCCGCAAATTTTGTTGGATCAGCCGGTAGACTTATAGGTGTTGGCATTAGTTTATCCCCGGAATCCTTAATATATTAACCGCAATCAATCTTAATAAAAACACCGCAAAAATACAAACCACCAACCCCGTAATTGCTGACGAAATCGTTTCTCGTGCTCCCTGCATCTTTTTAGGGTCACCGCCAACTGTCGATAACATAATAAACCCATAAACCATCAACAAAAATGCGATCCCTCCGGCAATTCCAAAAATATAAGTCAGCAACCACGCCGCAAAATCTTCTATCCTAACCGGTACACATCCCAACGCCGTGTTAACTCTCGGATCAGGTGAATTCGCCTCATACCCAGCACAAAAAGGCGCCGCCGCCATAATGATCTTTGGTTTCACCAAAAATACCGCAAACATCAACATTAAACCGACAATCATAACCTTCCGCCCAATCATCAAAGAATTATATCAAATGTTACAATGAATCTGTGCATCAAAATTTTCTCAATCGGGTAGTATTTTCATTATTCTTTCTGTTTTTTTTACTTTTAAGTTGCCAGGAGGTCCTTGCCGACAATGTCGATGATTGTATGAGAGACAACCCCAACGACCCCACTCCCTGTATTAAACTAGTAACCAAACAAATCGCTGACTTAGAAGGTGCCATTAGTCCCCTTAGGAAAGAATCAACCGGCCTCCAATCAAAAATTTCCCAAGCCAAAAACCAAATTATCAAAATCGAATCACAAGTAAAAGATTTAGGCCAAAAACTCATAGATCGCGAAGTCGATTTGGAAGTCCAAAAAATACTTTTAGCCCAACGGGTTCGGAGATATTACATCAATTCAAAAAAATTCTCTCCCTTACTAATTTTATTTTCCAGTGTCGAAAGTTCCAGTCTTTTGCGCCAATATTCCTGGTATCAATCAATTATTAGCCAGGATAAAAACACTATTACTCAATACGTCACCGATATAAATATTCTCAATAGCAACAAAACCAAACTCGAGACAGAAAAAGTTAAATTAGCCAAAGTCAAAAAAGATCTGGAAACCCGTTTTGGCTTTCTCGCCGGTGAAATCAAAAAAGCCGAAACTTACAAGGCAAAGTTGAGTCAGGATTTAATAAATTTAGAAGCCCAAAGAATCGCCAAGCTAAACTTACCTGTTAGTGCCGGTTCTGGGGGAATTTCCTGTGTCGATGATCGCACTCGGGACCCGGGCTTTGGTGCCGGTTTTGCTTTTTTCACCTTTGGCATCCCTCATCATGTCGGTCTGAATCAATACGGTGCTTTAGGTCGGGCCAAGGCCGGTCAATCAGCCGAAGATATCGTTCGCGCCTATTATCAAAATATAGAAATTACTGGTGGAAAAGAAGGTGAAAATGTAAAAGTTAATGGCAAAAACGAATTTGGCCAAACTTTCTCCAACCAAACCATGAATATCGAAGAGTATTTAAAACACATTTATGAAATGCCCACCAGTTGGCCTGAAGCCGCCCTTCAAGCTCAGGCTATGGCGGCCAGATCATACGCCCTTCGGGTATATAGTGAAAAAGGTTGGCTCGCTCCGAGTCAGGCAGATCAGGTTATCAAAAAAGAGTTGAACAACGATCGTTGGATTTCTGCCGTAAATGCTACCCGTGGCAAAGTTATAACCTCGGGCGGTCAGCCCATCAAGGCCTGGTTTGCTTCCACTGCTGGTGGTTATACCTTCACCTCTGCCGATGTTTGGGGCGGCGAAACTTCGTGGACAAAAAGAATGCGCGATACTAACGGTGATATTAATTCTTTTGATGATTTATTCAACAAAGCCTACGACAAAGACTCTCCTTGTTTTTACGCCGCCCAGGGATATCGTTCAGAATACAACAAATCCGCCTGGCTCAAACCTTCCGAGGTGGCGGATATCGTCAACGTTGTTTTGTTATATCAAAAAGATTCTTCAATCCAAAACCATTTATGCTACAAAAATAATTCAAGCGGTTGCAACGATACCTGGGACCCGGAACGCGTTAAAACCGAATTAAGAAACCGCGGCGGCAATCCCTTTAATTCAATTTCCTCGGCTTCAGTCACAGATTGGAACAAAGGCGAAGGCCGGACAAACACCCTCTCCTTTTCCGGTGATGCCGGGCAAGTCTCCTTAAGTGGTTCCACTTTCAAAAGTTTATTCAATATCCGCGCTCCCGCCAACATTTCCATTGTCGGCCCTCTCTTTAACATCGAAAAACGATGATTTTAATTTATGCCTTTTCCAATCAGTGGGGGACAAATATTTCCCGCCGCGTTCTCCTCGAACTTCAAAAACTTCTTTCATCCCTTGCCCTGTCAAGGGAAAGGGTAGGGTTAGGGTTTAATCCTGAGAGAGATTTTGATTTTGAGATTATCCATTTTCACCCCCGCGATTTTTATAAAAAACATATTGAACACAATACTTACTCATTAATCATCGGTTTAGGAGATGGCCCGAAGTATATCGATAAAATAAAAATCGAAACCCAAGCCAAAAATGCCTACAACGATCAGTCCATTTATCCCTTTTCCCCGATCTTTATAGATCTAAATATCCCCGTCATCGACAATTTCAATTCCGACTATTTTAAAATCAGCTCCAACATGGGAACCTACAACTGTAATTGGATTGCCTTCAGCACTCAGCTTTATTTAAATCAAAATAATTTAAACACTCCTCATTTTTTTTTCCATCTTCCACCAAAATCCAACGCCTCTGTTTTGGCCAACCAAATTCTGGAATTATTATCTCTTAATCACATAATATGATTTGTTTTAGCCCTCCCTTTTCAAGGGAGGGGGACCCGAAGGGTGGGGTGGGTTTTGAATTAAAGAGGGATTTTAATTTAGCCCTCCCTTTTCAAGGGAGGGTAGGGTGGGTTTCATGTTAAAATAACTCATGCCGCGTTCCAAAGATCTAGACACTATCGCTCCCGATGATCCCATAACCCCTTCTCCCGTCGAAACCGCCGTTACTATTAACTCATCTTCACCTATTAAAAAAAAGAAGAAAAAGATACTTTCCGCAGAAGTACCTCCGTCCGTTGAGCCCAACAAATCCGCCAACATGAAATTCCGCCAGAAAATATACGAAATGATTGATGGTAAAACCGCTCATTCTCTTTCTGCTTTCTTGGCTCGTCCCAAAGTTTTTACCTTCGACACCCGCGACGACGAAGAAGAAATCATTCTCGTCTTGCGCCGCCACTGGTTCACCAATGTTCACTGGATTCTACTCTTCATCTTTATGTTGTTAGCTCCGGCCCTGCTTTCCTTTGTCCCTCTTCTGAACTTTTTCCCGGTGCGGTACCAAACCGTTTTTATCCTTTTTTGGTACATGATCACTTTCGCCATTGCCTTCGAGCATTTTCTTTCCTGGTATTTTAATGTTTTCATTATCACCGAAGAAAGAGTCATTGATGTCGATTTTTACAACATGTTAAGTAAAAAATTCTCCGAGGCCAAAATCTCCATGATTCAGGATGTCACCTCAACCCAGGGTGGTGTCAGCCAAACTGTTTTTAACTACGGCACCATTCTTATCCAAACCGCCGCCGAAATTCCGGTTATAAAAATCGAGCTTATTCCCAATCCGGCTTTGGTTATAAAAGTCTTACAACAGATGAGAGGCGAGGAAGAGCAGGAAACTCTCGAAGGGAGGATAAAATGATTTCCCAGCTCAACACTCTCATGCTTCTGGCCGGAAAAATTTTTGCTATTTTAGGCACCATTATCTATTTCATTTTTTCCGTTGTTATGGTGAAACAGGTTGCCGCTATGTCCCAAAATGTCCACGACAAATTCAACGGCATTTTAATCGCTTTTTCTTATCTGCATCTGGCCTTTTCCCTTCTTTTAATTCTCCTCGCCGTCATTCTCTTATAAAAATGCCAAAAAAAAGAGAATTCAACCACACCTTGATTATTTTATTATTCGTTGTTTTTATTCTTATTTTACTTTTTACTTTTTCAACTTTTTATAATTTTAAACCGAATATTATTGGCGGTTGTCTACATCTTTGCAAAGGAATTGACATTAAAATCCCTTTTAATATTTCTAACATTCGTTATGGTCTTTGTATCGGAAAGCACTTCTATGGTTGCCCGCCCATACCAGAATAGTTTTTAAGTTTTTACAAAAAGGTTTGTTTTTTATCCCTCCTTTTTTCAGCCATAAGCTGATCCGCCTTTGGTGGACAAGGGAGGGTGCCCCGAGTTTATCAAGGGGCGGGTGGGTTTTGATTTTCAGACTTTTAGACTTTCGACTTTCAGACTTTTAGACTCTATACTTAATCAATGCATTTTATCTGTCGGTCGTTTATCGGAAAACATAGCCCTCAAAATTGGGCTCAATTTTGGGAAAACGAGTCTGATGATTTTTCTATTTCTTCAAAAAAAGGTCATCTTTTCGGCCTTTTAAATATTTCCACCACCGAAATCGACCCGGAAATCATTAAAACCGGTAAATCCATTATTTCTGAAATTAATCAATTTTATTATTCCTCTCCTCACGATCAAATCAGCGCTTCTCTTCAGTTCTGTTTAGATTCCGTAAAAAACAGTTCTTCATCTGCCATTATCACCGATCTGATCATTGTCGTCGTTCACCAGGATACCCTCTATTCAGGTGTTTATAAATCAGGTGTTTGTACTCTGAATCGTAATCTGCAGATCAGTCGGTTACTGGACGTTAACGACAACCAGGTATCCTCAATTTCCGGTCAGATTTTTTCCGGCGACAAGGTTCTTTTGTCCACCAAAGCCTTTTTAGAAAAAATTTCTTGGGAAAAAATTAAAAACATAATCTCTGATATCAAAATTCAAAATATTGAGGAAAATTTCATCTCCGAGCTTTATTCTCTCGACGACCAGTCAGGTGTTTCTGCCGTTATCATCCAGATTAATTCAAACGACAATGAAACCCATATCAATGGTGAGTCCGCCGAAGTGGTCAACACTGAGTCTGCTGAAAAAGTTTACCCTGAGCCCGTCGAAAAAGTTTACACTGAGCCCGTCGAAGTACCCAAAAAATTTAATTCCAACATTTTTAAAAAACTTATTTCCCGAAAACCAATTTTTGTCTCCGATCACGATAGTGGTGTCAAAAAGCACCGCACTATTGTTAACAACATTTTTGCCGTTCTTCTTTTAATTGTCCTCGGCGCTGTCTCTTATTTTGGTTTTGTTCAAAATCGTCAAAAAACACAGGAGTCCCAATATCAAAAACTAAAAATCGATTTAGAATCAAAAATTGCCAATTCCCGCACCGTTAAAAATATGAATCTCGAAGATGCCATAAAAGAAGCCCGCGATGCTCAATCGGTTTTAGACAAAATTTCTGCCCTCAAAATTCATCTCGAAGAGGTGGAAAAATATAAACAGGATATCAGCCAAATTCTTTCTCAATCCGGCTCCGCTTCCGAGTATACCCCCGAGCTTTTTAGAGATACCGGTGTTATCGTCGATAAACCGCAATATTCCCGCATCCTTTTCAACAGGGACTCTCTTTTAGTCATCGATCCTACCGGGAACCGCGTTGATACTATTAATATTGCCGATAAAAACACCAATGTTTTTTCCCAGGATAAAGATATTAGCAAAGGTTTAGCTTTTGCCGTCAACGAGGGTAAATTATATTCCCTCACCGACAAGGGTGTTTCCCAAATTAGCAAAAACAGCTCGCAGGAAATATTAACTTTTTCCAAATCCGAAAAGCCTGTCAGCATTTATTTTTGGACCAACTCTCTTTATCTTCTTGACCCCTCCAATTCTTCAATTTGGAAATCCACTCCCAACAATAGTTCGGTTTTCAGTTCCCCACAGCCGTGGCTCAAAACAGGGGAGACGGTTGATAGTAGCGCCGATAGTCTCGCCATTAATGGCAAGGTTTGGGTTTTGTCCTCAAGCGGTCGGTTAAGTGCCTATGTTCGCGGTGTCAGGGAAAATTTTACCCTCCAGTCTGTCTCCGCTCTTACCAAAACTAATCATTTAAATATCGGCGTCGACACCGAAATAATTGTCTTTTCCGACAACGACAATCAGATTTATGTTTACGATAAATCCGGCAAATATCAAAGCAGTTACAATTACGGCAATCTCAAGATTCTCGATCTGGCTTTAGACGAAAAAAACAATCAGATTTTTATCCTCTGTTCCGACCAAAAAATCTACAAAATCTCTCTTTAACCCAACTCAATTGCTTTAATCTCTTTTATCTTCTGCATTCTTTTGTCAAAAGTATAAATTTTTTGTGTTGGCTTGGTATTGCTTACGGCTCCGATGTAGGCGTCAACAATAGAAATAGAATATTTACCGTACAAATCCAATGTCTTTTGAAGTAGAGTTTTTCCAAGATCAAATTTTGGAAAAGTCACAAGAGTTGACAACTTCTCTACAATCTCTTCTTTTGGTAACTCATACACGGAAAGCAAAACAAAGACAGTTTCAATAAAAACAACATCCGGAATAATTAAACTTTTGTCCTCGACCTTTTTAAAAAGATTTTCCACCTGCAAAGCCTGCCCTTTTGGGTCGTTCGTCAGGAAACGAATAAGAACATTTGTATCAAGAATAAACTTATTTTTCATTCTGTTTCTTTACATAAGACAAAATCTTTTTATCTATCTCTTTATCAGAATATTTTTTAGAGGATTTTACCGACCCCTTAAGCGACAGAAAATCCCTTGCCGGGCTGATAGTAATTTGGTCGTTTAATCGGGAAAATGCGACTTTTTCGCGTGATTGTATTCCCAAATATTTTCTGATTTCAATCGGAATGGTTACTTGCCCCTTTTGTGTCAGTGTCGTTGTGTATATCATCATAGTAATACTACTATACTACAAGTAATGATAGCTTGTCAATAGTAATACTTCAAATATCTATCTCACCTCTCCCAACAAAAAATAGTGCACAAAAACCAGATTATTTTTATATTTAATCGTTTCTTTTCCCACCCTCACTCCAATTTCATTTTCTGATTCTAGTAATTGATAATCATATTTCCAATTATCCTATGTATCCAAATGGCAATCATCAAACAATCTTGTTTTTTCTCCCAACAATGAAATTTGTTTTACTAAAAATTCGATTATTTCTTTTCCGGTTATTCCCAGTTTAGCCAATCTTTCCGGTTTCACAATTCCTCCGGCATAAAGTCTGGTAAATTCTTCGCCGTCAAACCGCACTAATTCCTGTCCGCCCCCGGCATCTTTTGCCAGCCACTGGTCTATATATTCAATTCCGTTTTCCGAAAATTCACTGGACTTTAATTCAAAACCTCCCCTGTGGACAGAAACAAATTTCGTTTTCCCTCCGTATCCCGCCAGCAAACCCCTTGTTATTGCCCTATTAGTTTTTTGTGACATAAAGAATTATAATCATTTCACCTCTTCTTTTTCTTTCGCTTCCTCCCACCAATTCTTACCCATTTTCAGCATATTTTCTAAATTATCTTCTCCGCTTTGTGCAATATGGCCCTCGCACTTTTGCCTCAATCTATTCAAACCTTCAATATTCATTCCCAAAACATTTTCTAATTTTGAGCCGTTTTCTCTCAAACTTTCTTCCCATTCTTCCCAGCTTTTATCTGGTTTAGACAGTATGATTCTATAGTCATCCTCTAATCTTAATTTATCTTTTACTTTTACTTCAGGATGAAAAACCCTTTGCATTCCCAATGCCTTATCAAACCACTGCAGACTCCCAAAAGTGACTGGCCTTAAATCAGGTCTGTCCGCATCTCCATAAAACAGGGTCATAAAATAAGGTAATAATTCTTGAAAATCCTCTCCCTTAAATGCCATCCTCTGATACAAAGCCACTCTTTCATCAAGTGGAAATTCGGACAGATAAGCAAAATCCATTAATGTTACCACTGTATCCTCTTGAGCCAATAATCTTTCGCTTGGAATATAAATCGGAACCCCACTGGCTCCGCTCCATGTTTGAATAGACATAAATACATAATCCGCCAATCCCAATTCTGCCTCGTAATTTGCTGTTCTCCCCATTCCGCCCCGGCTGGCCAAAGAAACAATTTCTCCATCGTCAACTGCTTTCTCTGCAAATTTTGGATTAACGGCATGAACCAAAGGTAAATTGGCGCACCTCTCCTGCATTTTCGAAAGCCATTCCGGTGGTAATTCTGCCGTTTCTGTCCTTAATACTTCTCTCCACTCCTGGGCATTAGCCGCCAATTGTCTCTCGTCAAAAAGTTGCCAGCCCTCACTCCTTGCCCTTTGAATCGCCTCAACAACAGTTTTTTGGGTTGTATAATTAACTACTTCTACGCCACTTTTAAGTTCTCCGCTCACACTCCCATTCTATCAAAACCAACAATCCAAAATCTCTCTCGTTTTATCTTTTCCCCGTCGATCCAAAGCCCCCTCTGTCCTTATTTTCAAGTTTATCAACCTCTTCCATCTCCACTTTTTCGACTTTAGAAATCATCATTTGCGCCATTCTTGTGCCTTTTTCAATAGTTATTTCTTTATCAGTAAAATTGTATGCCGGAAACAAATACTCGTCGTTATCACCCCGATAATCCCAATCCCCAATTCCTATTCCGTGAATCGGCATAATTCCCATTTTATGAGTCGACCCTCTGGCCGCCACCATCACCCAATATCCTTTTGGAATACTCAAGGCGATATTCAAAGGAATATATCCCACCGTATGTGATGGAATTTTTATCTCCGTCCGGGAATACAAATCCAAACACGCCGCCCCCTCTGTTTTATAAGCCGGCAACGGTAAATCTTTATCAAATCTTTTTATTTTTATTTTCATTTTCTGATTATATCTTACCTACTTATTCAAACACTGTATTTTCTGCCTTCCACTTTTCTATAGCAATTCCCATCCAAAATCCATAAATCCCGAGCGTTATTATGCAAAAAAGTGCCCATTTAATCCAATTTTTAAACAAATCTCCTCCCTTTCCGACAAAATGTAGTCTTCTGCCTTCCACCACCGTATGATTTATTTGCCAGCCGTAAATCATACATAGCGCCCATGGTGTCGCAATTCCCAAAGTTACCGATGAAATCAATCCGGCGATTAGTGTCAAACCGATTAATTCCAGCAACCCGCCATCAAAATACGACCGCTCTTTAGTCACGGGACTAAGAGTAGGGGAATTGTTGGTGGAAGTCGCCAAATCCATAACTTATTTTATCACTTTGGTGAATTCTAATGTGAATCCGATCACCTCTTTAACTGATAACATTGTAACTCTCTTTTAAATGCCTCGGCAGGGGTTTCATAGCCGAGGCATTTTCTTGGTCTGTTGTTGATTTCTTCGAGAAT
>Ga0247841_10010125_pt1 | contig 12934 bp, 10 predicted proteins | sample LaCruzMarch2015__2_FD_192410 | JGI IMG/M metagenome (GOLD analysis project Ga0247841, IMG submission 192410) | Freshwater microbial communities from meromictic Lake La Cruz, Castile-La Mancha, Spain - LaCruzMarch2015_18m | ecosystem: Environmental > Aquatic > Freshwater > Lake | place: Spain... | reverse complement strand
TCAGTTGTATATATTAACAATTGGTTTTTAGAGGTGCCCTTAATAACAAGATCAGGGCGTTACAATGACCGAAAGCTCTGTCACAGCGCTTGCTCCAAAGAATCCAAAGGCCCCACCAGACACATTTGTCATGACATTGGCGGGGGCAACCGGGAATAATCCTCCAGCCCAGTTGGTTTCGAGAAGCATTTCACGAACAAACTCAGCATGTTCCGGGGTAAGTGAATATCTGCGTTCTGTTATATTGGTCCCAGCCGGGAAAAAGAGTGATTGCATCAGGGGGGCAAACACTTCGCTCACATCGAGGGTTGGCAAAGTGTAAAAAAGCATTCTGGCATGGTTATTCAGGGAATCCAGTTGTTCATACCCGGGCACCCCCGACCAGTCGATAAACAACTCCCACATGGCTGCCTTTTCATTGCTGAAGGCATTGGCAACCCAGTCGACATAATACAAATTGTTGTCGGCGTTTTTTGAATATTGAAGTTCGCCGAATAAGGACCCGCTAACCATTGTGGTTTTTGCGGTGTAAATCTTGTCATCCACAGAAATAAACAGGGTATAATTTTTATGCAGACGTGTAAAAAAGAAAGGTGGGGTGTTGTATATTCCCGAATTGGGTGGGTATTCGGTTAATTTCCATGTTGAATCTTCGTTGCTGATCAATACCACGGCCCCATTTATCGGTTCAGGTTCCTGGTTGAGCTTGTTTACCGGGGATGAGAGTTTCACACAGTGGGTTTTAACTTCATCGGTGATGATGGCGTCAACGATGATTTTATCCGGTGCAGAACCCGTCAGGGGCCACGACGTCTCCTTCACACATCCCTGGATGAAAAAAACCAAACCGGTGAGAAATAATATCCTGCGCATCAGAACCGGAATTGATAATTGATTGACGGAATAATACCTGCAACCGATATCGATGTCGGAACCAGTTCGTAGGAACCATTCAGGTTTGATGGCACCACAAAATCGCCGTTATCATTCATCATCTTGTTGAAATTCACCGAAAACGGGTTCAAACGACCGTAGGCGTTGTACAGGGTCACGGCGAGACTATGCTGGTAACGGTTCCCGGGTTTATTAAATACGTAGGTGGCCGACAGGTCAAGCCGGTGATAATCGGGCAGCCGGTCGTTGTTCTTATCTCCATAGATGGGGACGGAGGTGCCGTTGTTGTAATAAAATCCGATGGGAGAGGTCATGGTGCCGCCGGTAAGGTAGATCCAGTTGGCCGAAAGGATCCAGTGCTTTTTGTCACCCCAGGAGATGTTGATGCAGATGTCGTTCGGGTGGTCATAACCAGCCGGGTAAACATTGCCGTTGTTGATCCCTGGCGTCTGGATCATGGCCCTTGACCAGGTGTAACCAATCCAGCCGGTGAATTTCCCGGCCGTTTTCCGGAGCATGAGTTCGATGCCATACGACCATGCCTTACCAAAGCGTAATTCCCCTTCGATCAGGGTATTGAAAAGCAGGTTGGCATGATCGCGGTAATCCAGGTGATCGTGGAACCATTTATAATAACCCTCCACCGACAGGGTGAATTTCGAGCGTAAAAGATCCCTGAAATAGCCTACTGCCACCTGGTCGGCTGTTTGCGGCGGAATGTTCGGCCCGCTCGGCGCCCATACTTCCAGGGAGGTAAAAGGGCTTGTTGAATTCGACAGCAGTTGCAGGAACTGCGTTGTGCGGCTGTAACTTGCCTTTACCGATGACTTGTCATTGATCTGATATTGAATATTCAGCCGTGGCTCAGGGCTGAAAGCAGTGGAATATGTTTCGCCGCTTCCGTATCCGATGGTGTCGATCACCTGGTGACTCGCATCAAAATAGTAAACATCGGTCGGGCCGATGTCCTGCCATACCGGGAGCCTGATCCCGTAGCGGAAGGAAAACCGCTTCCCGATGCGTTGCTCGTCCGAGGCGTAAAATACATATTCCATGGAATGATATTCAGCCACCTGCGGCACATTTGATGAAGCGTTACCATTTTCAAGCGTGACATTCCCGGGGTTTGAATGATGATAGGTGACTTCGATTCCTGAACGGATGGTGTTTTTCGGGTTGAGATACCAGGAGGCATCCGTTTTTAGGGTGATGTTGGAAATTAGCGAATTCCAGTATCCATTTTGCTCCTGCGGAAGATTCAGTGAATATTTGTACCGGCTGTAATTCAGGGTTGTATTGCTGAAAAGCCTGTTATTGAATACGTGGTTCCACCGGAATGTTCCTGCAAGATTTTTCCAGTTGATACCCAGCGAGTTGACCTCTACAGAGAGATATCTGCTGAAAACATCCCTGCCGGTGTAAAAGGTGAAGAAAAAGCGGTTGTTGTCGTTCAGCCGGTAGTTAAGTTTGGCATTGATGTCGAAAAACTGAAAATCGAAACTTTTATTGAAGGTGGGCAGGTTGTTCAGCCAGTTGAGCGTTGATACACGTCCTGAGATAAAAAAAGAGGCTTTATCCTTTACAATTGGCCCTTCCAGCGTGATGCTGGAGGTATAGGGCCCGACATTGCCCGAAAAACCAAAACGCTTCAGGTTCCCTTCACGGGCCTTGATATCAATGACCGACGATAACCGCCCGCCGAACCTTGCCGGGAAATCACCCTTATAAACCTGGACATTGTTGATGGCGTCGGGGGCAAAGGCAGAAAAGAAACCAAAAAGATGGGAAGGGTTGTAAACCGGCACTTCGTCGATCAGCAAAAGGTTCTGGTCGCTGTTGCCGCCACGCACATAATAGAGCGCCGATCCGTCGCCAAAAGTCTGGATCCCGGGAACGCACTGAAGCGCCCTGATGATGTCGAGATCACCTCCAAACCCGGGAAGTTGCGACAAGGTCTTCTGGGAGAACCGGAATTCGCTCATCTGGGGATTGAGGATATTTGAGGCATGTTCTTCCGCAACAATTTCGACCTCCTCCATATCAACCTCATCATCCTCCATGTCGACCGACAGACGCGTGTTTTCATTAAGATTAACCTCCACCGGTTTCTCTTTGTATCCCATGTAGGAGAAGACCATCGGATAGGTTCCGCCACCAAGCGTGAGCGAATAAAAACCATATCCGTTCGTGGTAACCCCTGTCGCAGTTCCTTTTACATAGACGTTGGCGCCAATCAGCGCCTCACCGGTCTTTTTATCCTTCAGAAAGCCGCTCAGCGTAAATCGCAATGGAGCGGCTTTCATATCTGCCCTGTTCCCTTTTTCGCCCTGCTCCCGCTGCTTAAGCACCAGGTGGCTTTCAACTTCCAGGTAATCAATGCCGTGACGTATCAGCACCTCATCCAGAATTTCCTCCACGGATTTGTTTTTTGCATGCACGGATATGAGTTTGCCTACAGGCAACATCCCGGGATTATAGGAAAAATCGATGCCTGAAATCCTGGTGATTTCGGCAAGCACCTCTGATATTGGCTTGTTGGTTGCCTTCAGCGTGATCTTTTGCTGCAGGTTCTGGGAAAACAGGTGCGCCGGAAGGAAAATCAGGATAAGAAAAATGATCAGTGGATTGCGGGTGCCAGTTTTTTTCAACATGCGATTGTTAGCTGGCCTGTTCACAGCCACGACCGGAGAGTTCGATCCCCGCCCCGGAATTCCTGATCTGCAAATCGAGGGTGGCTTTGAGTACATTCAATACCGATTCAAGCGATTGGTTGTCAAAGGTAGCAGTAATCGTGCAATCACTCAAACCGGCTCCGGATAACCGGACATTCGTGTGATAGACCTTGGTCAGCAGCGCAACAACCTCATTCATCGGCGTATTGGTGAAGACCAGGCGTTTTGTTTTCCAAGCAAGGTAGTTCACATCGCGGTTGGCGGTTTTCACGATCTCATAACCGCCGGTGATCAGTTCGGCTTTATCGCCGGGTAAAAGCATGGCAGATTTTTCAGGTTTATCGTCATAATACACCTGAACGATCCCGCTTGCCAGGATCACCTCCTTCGCATCATTCCCGGTTTTGGCATTTACGAAGAAGGAAGTGCCAACGACTCGGATGCGCACATTTTCTGCCGTGACGATAAAAGGCTTTGATTTATCATGGGCCACTTCAAACCAGGCTTCGCCCTGCAAGGTCACCCGGCGGAAAGCCCCCTCAAAATGCGATGGATACGACAGGGTTGAACCGGCATTCAGGGTAACGACCGTGCCATCTGGGAGGGTTTGTTCTATGGTTTCGGTGGATGCAGCCAATTGTTTTTCGGCAGGAACTGCCAGATAGCGATAGAGAAAAAAGGTTGGAACTGCCAGGAGAATGAAAACGGCTGCAACGCGAAGGACCAGGGAGATGATTTCGGATTTCGGATTTCCAATTTCGGATTTGGCTCCGCCGAGCTCCGCTTCGCTCCGGTTCGGATTTGGTGGTTTGTATTTCGGATTTCGGATTTCCAATTTCGGATTTCGGATTTCGGATTTCAGATGGTTAAATTCAAGGTTGAGGTCGATGGAAGATTGGATTTTTGAATTTTCCAGAGCTTTCCAGGTTTTGTGGTATTCCGAAAACAGGGCTGCATTTTCCGGGCTGGCATTGACCCATGCGTTCAATTCCAGGATATCTTCCGGGGATGCTTCCCCGAAAAAATACCGGGCAATCAGATCAATATAATGTGTAGAAGTTGGTTCCATAGGTTTTTCCTTAGATAATACACCAGTGAGGGTTGTTACCCTGATATGGGAATAAAAATTGGTAAAGTGCAAAATGCAAATGGGAAAATGCAAAATGCAAAATGCAAAGTGCAAAATCTAAAGTGCAAAATGTAATATGTAAAATAGTATAATGGCAAAATTAAGACAAAGAATACCGGAAGGTATTCGGCGAGGCGGAGGCGCATGTGTTGCAGGGCCTTCGACATCTGGGTTTCGACTGTTTTCACCGAAATTTGCAGTTCATCGGCAATTTGCTGATACTTCAGGTTTTGGTGGCGGCTTAATTTGAATATCTCACGGCATTTCTCAGGTAATTCTTCAATTGCTCTGGAAATCTGCTGGTGAATATCTGATTCAACAAGTTTATCGGGTTGATCGTAAATTGTATCGATCGAAAGATTTTCGAGTGCCAGGAGGTCGCTGCTGAACTTTTTATGGTCGCGGAGATAATTGAGGCACCTGTTGCGAACTGTAGTTGAAAGATATGTTTTCACCGGCTTCGACATGTCGATGGAATCCCGCTTTTCCCAGAGACTGACAAACGCATCCTGAACGATCTCCTTTGCAGCCTCAGTATCCTTGATATAACCAACCGCAAACTGGCAAAGGCCGGTGAAATGATCCCTGAATAGGAATTCCAGGGCGCGTTCGTCCAGTTGGCGGTTTACATTCATCCTAATGCAAGGTTAAATCCAACGATTATGTGTTGAATAAAAAAAACAAATAAACGGAAATTTTATTTTACAGGGCTAAATAAATGCCGACATTATTGCATTCTCCGGTATGACGAAAAATTTCGGAGGTGAAGATCACGGGGATCAGGATAAAAGAAAAGGCTTCATCCCCACGATCTGAATAACTGAATTGATTTGCACACACCAATTTAAAAAGAGGTGGGTAAAATCAGCCGGTAAAGTTTCCACGAAAAAAACTACTGCCGGTCAAAAAACGTAAATCCAAAATCGTAAATTGGGTCAGGTATACATAAACCGCTTGATCTTCTGCGTTGCGGTTTTCTGAAACGGGTCCTGCTGTGCTACAACGATCTGGACCTGTGAGAATTTGTTGACCCTGGAATTCACATAATCCTGAAGTTCCTGCCGGAGTTCTTCGATTTTTTGATCGACATAATTTGCTACTTCATTTTTCAGGTATTGGTATCGCTGTTCAATCTCTTCCTGGTTGAAATGAACAAGCGCAACGAGCTTTCCTTTCTGTTCAACCACCAGTGATTCAACTACATGCCTGAAATTATTGATTACAGATTCAATGTCTTCGGGGTAAACATTCTCACCGTTTGACCTGACTATCATGCTTTTAACACGTCCCTTGATAAACAGGTTATTGTTGGTATCAAAAGTGCCGAGATCACCTGTTTTCAGCCATCCGTCGGCCGTGATGATTTCATTGGTCATTTTGGGTTCTTTGTAATATCCCTTCATGATGTTTGGACCTTTCGCCCAAATTTCCCCTTCGTGGCTGTGATCATCCGTTTTAACAATCTTCAGCTCAACGCCGATGCAGGCGGGTCCGGTTGACTGAAGTTTAGGATGCTGGGGGTTGAACCCGGCGAGCAGGGGTGCACATTCGGTAAGGCCATATCCAACGGCATAGGGGAATCGTGACTCAATAAGGAACCGTTCGACAGTTTTATTCAGTTTTGCGCCTCCGACACCGAAGAAGGTGAGTTCGCCTCCAAAGGTCTGCATTAGTTTTTTGCCTGCAACCCGATGCAAAACCTTGCGAACGGGCGGAAGTTTATACAAAATTCTAAGCGCTTTCTTTTCTGTGAACGCAGGTAAAACCTTCGACCGGAATATTTTTTCGATGATCATCGGAACAGTAAGCATCGTGGTGGGTTTCACTTCCAGGAGAGCTGGAAGAAGCAGGGCCGGTGTGGGCGGTTTGCCAAGATAATACACACAGGCGCCCTGGTACATCGGAAGAATCAGTCCAAGGGTATTTTCGTACGTATGGGAAAGCGGCAGGATTGAAAGAAACCGGTCAGTAGCCTTGATCGGCTGAATTTCATGACCTTTTATCGCCGTAAAGCAGATGTTTTTATGCGTGAGCATCACACCTTTGGGTGTACCGGTCGTCCCGGAGGTATAGATTATGGCTGCCAGCGCATCTTCATCAACATCGTAAACCCCTGAAGGTTTGGCCCCGGCATCGTAAGCGGGCCATCCTTCATAAGACCGGATAACCGAAAAATCTTCGATTTTAACAACCTCCTGCAGGTAATCGGTTGTAATCCCCACCAGTTTAGGCAATAAACCCTCGGAGGCAAAAACGACCCGTGTTTCAGAGTGTTCCAGCAGCGATAATATTTCGACCGGAAGGAATTCGGGTAAGAGGGGAACTACCACGGCGCCCATAAAGGTGATTGCGTAGTATGCAATTCCCCAATTGGGCTGGTTTGTACTCAGGATGGCAACTTTATCGCCAGGCTGAATCCCCATTTTCTCCAGAAAAGCCATTGTTGCCATAATTTGTTTATGGGCTTCCAGATAGGTAATCGGTTGTTTCCCAACCAGAGCCAATGCATTGCGCTGGCCAAACTGATTCAAGGTAGCTGCAAAAAAAGCCGGGAAAGTTAACCTGGGTGTGTCTTCCATGAGTTGTTTTTTATCACGAAAAAGCCCCCGAAAATCGCTTGCGGGGGCAGCGTTGAGGTAAATGTTATTGCAAAGATACAAAATATTCAGGCAGTTTCAACTATTTATCGGACATGCTACAAAATCAACTATTATTAAATTTTCCATTCCCAGATTTTCGTTTCAGGGTTTTGTCGTTTGATGACTTTGGCCGGATTCCCTGTAACTATTGAATAAGATGGAACATTGCGCCTGACAACGCTACCTGCCGAGACTATGGCATGTTTTCCTATTGTCACACCGGAAAGGATCACACAATTGGCTGCAATCCACACTTCATCTTCAACCACGATGGCGTTTTTGGTAAAACCCTGCCTGGAGATCGGTAAAGTATCGTCTTCGTATTTATGATTTAATGCCGAGAGTACTACATTTTGCGCAATGAGTACATCATTCCCGACTTTAAGGGGACCTATCAACGTGGATCCCAGCCCGATACGGCTCCTTTTTCCGATAAAAACGTCACCGACTCCATTGTTGATTGTCGCAAAATCTTCAATAATCGAATCATCTCCAAGAGAAAATTTGTAGTATGGCAGCACATCAATCCTTGCCGATTTGCAGATACCCGTGCGTTTCCCTTTGTGATGGACAAATGGGTTGATGAACCAGCGCACCCACAACCTGGGGCGTGCCCGGTTTCGTGGAATCATCGCTTTCAAAACCATACTTTTCAGCTGTGGATTGTTTTTTATTTTCTCTTTCAGTGCCATAAAGTGTATTTTGGGTTTTACAATCAGAACAACAGATGATTTATAATTTTCGATTTGCAGCCTGTGTATCCGCATCTCCGGATTGAATTAATCATAAGCAATTTGTCTTCACCTCTTTTGAATTTTCATTTTTAAGGATGAGTCCACTCCGAAAAGTCCGATCAACTGGATCCTGAGCGGAGTAGAAAGATGCAAACACCTGATAATAAGGACACTTCGACTTCGCTCAGTGTCCGGTTTCCCGTTAAATTGCCTTTTCGTAGTAAACTCAAGGACGGTTATACAAATGTATATTTTATTCACTGTGAATGCAAACGATCGTAACACTACTATCAAAATTTAATGCTGTCAGTCTTGTTTTTTCAGTGTAACAGTCGAAATCATGGCAAATTGGTCCGTCAACCAACAGCATAATGGAGGCATGAAATTGCCATAAGTACAACGTACATGCAAACCATGAATGATAATTTATAGCTATTCCATATGGCCCGAAAAAATAAATATTAACACATGAAACAACACTGTAAAATATTTCCGACAAACGTAAAGCCTGATGCGTGAACCAAAGATTTATTAATTTTGACCCATGAACATTGAAGAGCTTCGCGAATTTTGTTTGTCTCTCCCGGGGGTGACCGAAGACATAAAATGGGAGAACCATCTCGTTTTCTCAGTGGCAGGAAAAATATTTTGTCTTACCGGACTTGACCCCCCGTTTCAGGTTGCCTTAAAAGTTCCTGAGGAGCAGTTTGATGAATTAACGCAAACGGGCGATATCATTCAGGCATCGCATTTTGCGCGGCGTCAGTGGATGACTGTCGAGGAGGAAGGCAGGTTCAGCCGTACCGAGTGGGAACACTATATCAGGCAATCGTATAAACTGGTAGTAGTTAAATTGCCAAAAAAAATACAGGAAAACCTACAAGTATGAAAAGACTAATTGTTTTTATTTCACTTGTCATTCTTTGTTCTGTCCAATCCTTGGCCCAGCAGAACCAGCAAAAAGAAATTCCGGTTCAGGAACAGATGAAAATGTTCGTTGTAAGTCTGGCAAAGAAGATCGAGATGACCCAAAACCAAAAGGATTCCATAACGATGGCCTACATCTGCTTTATTGATGACGTTCAGAAATATCGGGCCGATAACAATGCCAAAGTACTCACTTTTTTAATGAATTCAAGGGAGGAGAAAATAAGAAAAATCTTCCATGATGAAAAAAAGTATGACAAATACTTGCTCTTCCTCGAAGACATGAAAAAACAACTTGACGTTCAGCAAACGCCGCCTCCGCAGCATCAAAACAGAGGGCAGCAAAACCCTATGGGCAATGGCTCAGGCCTGTAAATTCAGCCTGCCGGTATCTGCAATTATTCCGGCTGCCGGGAATTCGGGACGTATGGGGACTCAAAAAACCTTGCTATCCTATGGCAACGGGACGAATTTCACAAGTTATCTGGTCAATTTTTTCCGGGATTACGGCTGCAATAAAACAGTGTTGATAGTCAACGAGGGATTCAACTCCGGTGTTTTACCTGCCTGCGACATTACAACTGTTGTAAACCACCAATTGGAGAAAGGACGTAGCTGGTCTATCCATCTGGGATTGAAACAAGTTCCCGAAAGTTCTGCATGTTTTATACAAAACATTGATAATCCATTCCTTGAACACAATCTGCTGGATGAATTACGGAAGTCGGTTTTGCCCGATGGTTATGCAGTTCCCGTTTGTCATGGTCATGGCGGGCACCCGATCCTGCTGGGAGAAAATGTTGTTGATTTTCTTCGCCGGAATCCGGATGTAGCTGATTTCCGCAAAGCGCTTCAATGCTTTACCAGAATTGAAATCCCCTATCGCGATGAGCGTATTCTGTGGAATATAAACACCCCGGATGATTATAAAGAGTTTAGCCAATGGGACCGGTCATAATCAGCGCACCTTAACTTCGGCAGTTTGAGTTTGAAAGTGAAAGCAAACCGAAACGCTCAGTACAACTGCATTTAAACACGATGGCTTATAAAATCCTGTCAAAATGCAACAAAAAAGGGTTATTATCAGCCAGTAAGGATGTTTTAGAATACATTCCGGTTTCAACATGATGGCTTGATGAACATAAAAATATGTATTTTTACATACTAATGCGAATCAAGGGTTGGCAGGCGAATGAAGGAATATTTATTGCAGTCAGCTTTAGCTGACTGTTAAAGGGATAATTAGGCAAGTCAGGGGCTTTAGCCCCATTGATCAAAAAGCAGTAGGATTTTTTATATTGATGAGAGAAGCAGGAAATTGAAATAAATGGGGCTAAAGCCCCTTGAATTACATCAATCTTAGACAGTTGACTGAAGCCAACTGCAATAAATGGAAGTAGGAAAACAAGCAAAGAATATCTGAAGTAAATCAAATCGATCGCTGGCAGATCATTAAAACCGTTTAAAACATGGAGCAGATTTTTGGGAAAATTGAAGAAATTATCAACGGGCAAAAACCTGCAGCCTTGTGCATTGTTATTGAAACGCAGGGTTCGACCCCGCGAAAAACCGGCGCCAAGATGATCGTGTTTGCCGATGGCACCATCATGGGCAGTATCGGGGGCGGAAGTATTGAAAATGAGGTTGTCACAAAGGCTATAGAAATAATACCCGCAGGAAAACCTGCCAAAGTTGCCTTCGATCTTGAGCAGGACCTGAATATGCATTGCGGGGGTGAAATGGAGGTTTACATCGAGCCATTGAATCCAAAACAGAAGTTGTTTATTTTCGGCGCTGGTCACATCGGAAAATCGCTTGCACAATTCGCCCGGGAACTCAATTTTTCAGTTACCCTTTTTGATCCGCGTGAAGAAATATTCAAGGACCCCGCGTTTTCCGGATTTACTATAATTAACAGAGATTATTTCCTGGCGATCGGGGATGCTGCTTTTGATGCAAACACCTTTATTGTGGTGGTGACACCCAGACATATTTTCGACGAAGAAATTTTGGCTGTCGTCGCCAAAAAACCACACGCATACCTGGGTATGATCGGGAGCAGCCGAAAGGTGGAGACCCTGAAAAAGCGGTTTTTAGAAGAGAAAATTCTGACACCTGAAGAGCTCGGGAAAATTGACATGCCAATCGGTATAAAATTCAAGGCCGATACCCCGCAGGAGATTGCCATAAGCATCCTTGCAAAATTGATTGATGTAAGAAATTCAAGATGAAAAACACTATCCGGTTTGTACTGGATGATCACATCGTTGAGATTGATTTCTCAGCATCTCATGATTTGAAGCCGACAACTACGTTATTGAATTACCTTCGCTCGCTCCATGGGCACAAGGGGGTTAAAGAGGGTTGCGCTGAAGGAGATTGTGGCGCCTGCACTGTCGTACTGGCCGAAACAGACCTGTATGGTAAACTTGCTTATCGCACGGTCGACTCCTGTCTGGTATTTCTCCCGATGATACACGGGAAGCAGATCATAACGGTTGAGAATCTTGCAGTTGCTCATCAGAGCAGCAAAATCCTGCATCCCGTTCAGCAGATGCTGATGGAAACCAACGGCAGTCAATGCGGTTACTGTACCCCAGGGGTTGTGATGTCGCTGTTTGGCCTGTTTAAAAATCATCGGAATCCGTCACGTGAAATCATCGAGGATGCCCTGACCGGTAATTTATGCCGTTGTACGGGCTACCAGTCCATTCTGAATGCTGCCAGGCGGGTTGCTGAAGAAACTGCAGAGGATCAATTTTCGCAAAATGAGGCTGCCGTAGTTGAAATGTTAAAGGAGATCACCTCGGTGACTGAAACCATTGAAATAAAAAAAGGGCCACAAAGCTACTTTAAGCCGTTTACACTCGCTGAAGCTCTCAGGCTCAGGAAGGAATATCCATCAGCGATCATCATGAATGGATCAACTGATATTTCCCTGCGCCAGACAAAGAAAAGGGAGTTGCTGCCCCTCATCCTCGATCTATCGGGTGTGAGTGAATTACGGCAATGCGTTGAAGAAAATGAACAATACCTAATTGGCGCCGGTTTTACAATTGAACAACTTAAAGGTTTTTCGCGAGAGAGACTGCCTGCCCTTTATACCATGCTGCAGGTTTTTGGCTCCCTGCAGATCAGAAACATTGCAACCCTGGGCGGAAATGTTGGTTCTGCATCCCCCATCGGCGATTTGCTTCCCCTGCTTATCGCCTATCGCGCCAATATTAAAGTGCGATCGATCAGTTCAGAAAGAAAAATAAACATTGAAGATTTTATCACCGGGTATCGTAAAACGAACCTGCGAAATGATGAATTGATCACAGAAATTGAGATTCCAACGATCAATCCCGGCACGCGTATTTTCTCGCATAAAGTCTCCAGGCGGAAAAACATGGACATATCCACTGTCAGCGCTGCTTTCAGGTTAATCAAAAATGATGGTATTATTCATCAGGTTATCCTGGCGTTCGGAGGACTGGCTGAAATACCAAAACGTGCCCTGAATACTGAGGAATTTTTGACGGGAAAATTATGGTCGCGGGAGACCATTTCAGAGGCTATGCGTGTTTTTGACCATGAGTTTAGCCCTATTTCCGATGCCAGGGCTCATGCTGAATACCGGAAAATTGCCGGCAGGAATTTGTTACTGAAATTCTTTCTGGAAACCGACCCCCACCCTGTCAGGGTGGGGGACCCTGTCAGGGTGGTGGACCCTGTCAGGGTGGTTAACGAAAGTGCGGAAAAACATGCGACCGGCGAGTCGGTTTTCATCGAAGACATCGTGGTGAACTCTGATTTGTTGCTGGGGAAAGTAATGTACAGTAAGCATTCACATGCGATTATCAACCGGATAGATATATCAGAAGCATTGTCGATGCCGGGAGTCCGCAGTATTTTAACGGCCAGGGACATTCCGGGTGAAAATCAGATGGGGCCGCT
>Ga0247841_10010121_pt1 | contig 12939 bp, 12 predicted proteins | sample LaCruzMarch2015__2_FD_192410 | JGI IMG/M metagenome (GOLD analysis project Ga0247841, IMG submission 192410) | Freshwater microbial communities from meromictic Lake La Cruz, Castile-La Mancha, Spain - LaCruzMarch2015_18m | ecosystem: Environmental > Aquatic > Freshwater > Lake | place: Spain... | reverse complement strand
CTGCGGACAGTGCATTACTGTTTGTCCTACAGCTGCATTGTCAGAAAAATACCATACAGTTGAATTGTTTAAAGAACTATCAAACAGCAGCAAAACAAAAATTGTTCAGATTGCTCCTGCTGTAAGAGCAGCCATAGGTGAAGCTTTCGGTTTGGAACCGGGCATTAATCTGGAGAAAAAACTTGTTGCAGCTTTAAGAAAACTAGGTTTTGATCTTGTTTTTGATACACAGTTTTCAGCTGATCTTACAATAATGGAAGAAGGTTATGAATTTCTGGAGAGAGTTACAACTGGCGGCGTTCTGCCAATGATAACTTCCTGTTCTCCTGCATGGATCAAATATGCTGAACAGTTTCACTCAGACATTTTATCAAATATATCTACCTGCAAGTCTCCCATGAGCATGATGAGCTCTGTTTTAAAAACATATTATGCCAAAAAGAGAAATATTGATCCTAAAGATATTTATAGTGTGGCAATAATGCCCTGTACTGCAAAAAAATATGAAGCAGCCAGAGAAGAATTAAATCTTGATGGAAACAGGCTTACCGATGCAGTTGTAACAACAAGAGAAATAGCCTGGATGATTAAATCAGCAGGTATCGATTTGTTAAATATCGAAGGTGAAGAATTCGATAATCTGTTCGGATATTCTAGCGGTGCTGCTGCAATATTTGGTGTAACGGGCGGCGTTATGGAAGCTGCGCTCAGGACAGCTTATGAGCTTTATGTAGGTGAAACAATAATAGATATTGAATTTACCGAACTTAGAGGCTTTAAAGGAATAAAAGAGGCAACCGTTAAAATGGGCGACAAGGAAATAAGGGTTGCGGTATCTCATGGTCTTGGCAACGCAAACACAATAATTGATATAATCAAGAAGGACCCGCAAAGATATCATTTTATTGAAATAATGTCATGTCCCGGAGGATGCATTAATGGCGGAGGTCAGCCTTATCCTGCAGGGTCAGGGTATGTTGCTCTTGATGAGGAATTAATGAAAAAAAGAGCAAGCGTTCTCTATGATATAGACAGAGGAAAGACAATAAGAAGAAGCCATGAAAATCCTGAGATACAGAGGATTTACAAGGAGTTCTTCGAGAGGCCTCTTGGACCTAAGTCTCATAAAATACTGCACACACATTATGATAAGAAATATCCGGAAGGTATTTATCGCAAATAATTGATTTTAGTTAAAAAGTTTATATAAAATGGGGTGAAAAATGGTTAATATTACTGAAAGCATTAAAGTATCTGAAACTAAAAAAGAAGCGCTGATAAAGTTCATAGAAGAAAAGCATGGCAAAGGCTACTATAATGCTGCTCTAATGTCTATTCTTCATAAGGCACAGGAAATATATGGTTATATAAGTCAGGAAGCTATAGAAACCATAAGTAAAAATCTTGAAATACCTACAGCAAGAATATGGGGTATTGTTACTTTTTATCATTATTTTACATTAACACCAAGAGGAAAATATGTTATTTCAGTTTGTCTTGGTACAGCATGTTATGTAAAAGGTTCTCAGCGTGTCCTTGACAAGGTTAAAGACATACTGGGCATTGATCTTAATGAAACTACCACTGACGGCCTCTTTACTATTGAGGCAAAGTATTGTCTTGGGTGCTGCGGTCTTGCCCCGGTAATGATGATTAATGAAAAAGTTTATGAAAAGTTGACCACAAAAAAAATTGCTGAGATAATAAACAATCTAAGGGCCGAGAGTGATATGATTGAAGCCTTAAATAATTAGTAAACTTATAAATATCAGAGGAGGAAAATATTATGAGTGAAAAAAAGATACTTATGATAGACGATGATCCGGATTTTACATCATCTGTTGAAAATATTGTTACTGCAAGAGGTTATAAATTTGATTCTGCTCCTAATGGAGAAGAAGGAATAAAAAAGGCAAAAGTTTTTTTGCCAGATCTTATTATTCTTGATGTTATGATGACCAAGAACACTGAAGGTTTTGAAGTCAGCAGACTTCTTCCGCAGGACGAACAATTAAAGTCTATTCCTGTTCTTATGCTCACAGGCATCAGAGACAAAATGAATCTTGTATTTGGCTTCGAGCCTGACAGCACCTGGCTTCCCGTAAAAGCAGTACTGGAAAAAACAATAAAGCCGGATGCACTTCTTGCGAAAATAGAAGAATTTATTAAATAACATTACCGGCATATTATATAAAAATATTATATATTTTTAAACATTAGCTTGTCTGTTTCAAATGACTTAAGTATAAGTTGAAACTTATAAAAATTGTAAGTTTCAACTAATGTTCGTTTTAAACAAGTAGTTAACAAAAGCTGAGATATTTCTCTGGAACTGATTTAAATTTTGTTATGATTCTAGTGCTTTTTATAAAGTATTGATGTTATACTTATAAAGAATTTTTTTAAAAACAGTCCGAAGTATTCCGTTTTTAGTAATTATTTTTGATAACAGGAGGGTACTGATGTTATATAAGATTTTGGACAAAAAGGATTACAATGTTTTTTTGTCGCGACTTGTTTTAGGGTATGATTTAATTGGACCCAAAAAAACAAGTGATAAGATTTATGATTTTGTTCCGATTAAAGATTCAAATGAAATTGATATAAACTATAAAAAAACTACTCTTCCTCCTGCAAAAAAAATACTTTTCCCTTCAACAGAAGACTTACTAAGCTATAAGTTTGGAGAAGGTATTAATCTTACTCCAATCAATAAAAGCAGCGAAAAGATACTTTTTGCCATAAATGCATGGGATTTAAACGGAGTAAATTTTCTTGACAGGATATTTACTACTGATTTTGTTGATGAAAATTATATGGAAAAAAGAAATAATCTTATTATTATTGGAATGGACACTGAACCGGATGAAAATAATTTTGCTCTTCAGATGGATTCAGAGTCTGTAAAATCTGGATTTGATTTATTTTTAAGTGATCTCGGGGACAGATATTTTGTAAGGGTAGCAACCCCTAAAGGGAATGGTCTTTTGGTAAAACATGCTGATGTAACTGAAGCAACAGCCAAAGATTTCGCTGATTATAACATCTTTATGAAGCAGTACAGAAAGAAATTCAAATCCAAAGCAGATATTGAAGGCTTTCACGAAAATTTTGAAATTAATTATGCTAAAAACTTGCTATGGGATAAATTATCAAAAAATTGTTTCAGCTGCGGGTCATGCAATCTTGTCTGTCCAACCTGTTTCTGTTTTAATGTCAAAGATGATATGAATATAAATCTTAAAGAAGGAACCAAGTCAAGAGAATGGGATTCCTGTATGATTTGTGAATATGGACTTGTTTCGGGAGGCCATAATTTCAGGCCGACAAAATCCAATAGGCTAAAACAGAGATACAGATGCAAACTTAAGACTTTTGCTGACAAATTTGGTATTAATTCATGTGTAGGCTGCGGAAGATGCATCGAAGCATGTCTTGCAAAAATAAATATCTGTGAAGACATTAATTCAATTCAGGAAGAGGTGAGTGTGTAAAATGGCTGAGGATAAAATAGAGCAAGCAAAAAATAAATCACTTTATAAGCCGGAGCTGGCTACCATTCTTGAAATTACACAACCCACTCCTACAGAAAAACAATTTGTTTTAAAATTTGATGATCCAGGCAAACAAAAAGAATTCAGCTTTTTACCTGGGCAGTTCCTTGAAGTTACTTTATTTGGTATTGGAGAGGCTCCTTTTTCGATTCCGTCATCTCCCAATAACAAAGATTTTTTTGAGCTTTGCGTAAGAAAAATAGGTAGCGTATCCGGTGCAATGCATGAAATGAAACCGGGCTCAAAAGTAGGCATAAGAGGACCATTTGGGAAAGGATATTTTCCTTTTGAAAAAATGAAAGGTAAAAACGTAGTCATTATTGCCGGAGGTCTTGGCATGGCGCCTGTAAGATCGCTTTTGAAGCTTATCCTTGAAGACAGAAAAAGCTATAAAGGCGTATCCTTAATATATGGGTGTGTGGAACCTCAAAGTATTCTATATATTGACGAAATACAGGAATTAAAGAAAAAAGGCGATGTGGACGTAAAATTAACCGTAGACAAACCTGATAATAGCTGGAATGAATCTGTGGGGGTCTGCACCAATCTTATACCTGGATTAAAATATGAACCTGAGGATACTTATGTAGTTGTATGCGGTCCTCCTGTAATGTATAAATTTGTTATAATCGAACTTGAACAAAAAAAATACAAACCTGAGAATATTTTTCTGGACATGGAAAGAAGAATGGAATGCGGTGTCGGAAAGTGCAATCACTGTCATATAGGCGACAAGCTTTGCTGTGTTGATGGTCCAATTTTCAGTTTATGGGATATAAAAAATTTAAAGGAGGCGTTGTAAAATGAGTAAGCCTAAGGTTGGAGTTTTCGGGCTGACAGGCTGCGGCGGCTGCCAGTTGGAAGTGTTAAATCTGGAAGATTACCTGCTTGATTTTTTAAATGCAGTAGATGTTGTTCATTTTACTGAAGCAATTTCAGAGCATTATGATACTTACGAAATTGCACTCATAGAAGGTTCAGTAACAACAAATCATGATATTGAACGCCTTGAACATATAGCCAAAATTGCAAAAGTAATAATAGCAGTTGGATCCTGCGCCTGCAATGGTGGACTAAACTGCCTCAAGAATCTTTACGGGACACAGAAAGCAAAAGAACTTGTCTATGGAGACAAAGCAGGATGGATAGACTCAATTGATGCAAAACCTATAGATTCTTATGTTAAAGTTGACTATTATGCCAGAGGATGCCCTCCGACAAGATCAGAAATTGTAAATATTGTTACATCACTTATTATGGGCAAAACTCCTGAAATACCTGCTTACCCTGTTTGCGTTGAATGCAAAAGACTTGGGAATACCTGTCTGTATGAATTTGGCATGACATGCAAGGGTCCTATTTCAAGAGCAGGGTGCAATGCGAGATGTCCAAGTGCCAGATTCGGTTGCGTAGCTTGCAGAGGGCCTGTTGACGATCCTAATGTAAATGCACAGAAAGATCTGCTTGAGAGGTATGGTCTTACAGTAGAAGATCTTAAAGAAGGCTTTAATCTTTATAATTCATTCAAACAAATAGAACAAAAATCCAAATAATTCCGGAGGTCAGCAAAATGGTGGAAAATTTAAATATAGAAGTATCGCCACTCCCAAGAGTAGAAGGGCATGGAGATCTTGTCCTGGATGTAAAAAATAAGAAAATAGAGAAGCTGCAGGTGAGAATACCTGAATCTCCAAGATTTTTTGAAGCAATGCTTGTCGGCAGGTTGTATAATGAACCATCTCATATTACCTCCAGAATATGCGGTATTTGTTCTGTTGCTCATACTTTCACATCATTAAAAGCTACTGAAGCAGCACTGGGTGTCACGCTAAATGATTTAATACTCAGTCTTAGAAAACTGGTTAATTATGGTGAGTGCATTCAGAGTAACTGCCTGCACGTATATTTTCTGGCTGTTCCTGATTTTCTTGGGATAGGAAGCGTTATCCCGCTTGTTGAATCAAATCCTGCCGTTGTAAATATTGCTGTTAAGATGAAAAAAATAGGCAATGAACTGGTACGGGTATTAGGAGGAAGAGCTGTTCACCCCATCACGACTGTCGTTGGTGGTTTCACAAAGCTTCCGACAACAGAAGATCTTCATTATTTAAGAGATATGCTTGTTTCTCTTTATCCTGATCTTGAAACTTCACTTAAGGTTCTTAAAACTTTAAAGATACCTGATTTTGAGAGAGAAACAGAATACATCTGTATTTACGATAAAGATGAGTATGCGCTCTATGACGGAGATTTAAAATCAAGTGACGGCTGGACTATAAAGCCTCAGGATTATCTTGAAAAAATAAGCGAAAGCGTTGTGGAGCATTCTACGGGAAAGCACTGCAGAGCATCAAGAGATTCCTTTATGGTCGGCTCACTTGCAAGAACTAATAATAATTTTTCCCAGTTGAGCGATAATGCAAAAACATATGCCGCTGAACTTGGGTTAAAAACTCCCTGCTATAACACATTTATGAATAATATCGCACAGTTTGTAGAATTGGTTCATTGTGTGGATGACGGAATAAAAATAATTGATAATGTACTTAACATGGGCCTGGATGAAAACAAAGCAATGGTTAATGTGAAAGCCAAAGCCGGAAGAGGTGTGGGAATAGTTGAAGCACCAAGAGGTTCATTGATTCATGATTACACTTATGACAGTGATGGCAGAATATTAAAAGCCAATCTTATAATTCCTACCAATATGAACTATGCCAATATAGAAAAAGATCTCTACAAGCTGGTTCCCATGCTAATGGAAAAAACGGCAGATGAAATAAAGCTTGGATGCGAGATGATGATAAGAGCATATGATCCTTGTATTTCATGCTCCACTCATTTCTTAAATGTCACTCTTATAAATGAATAAATAAAATAAAAAAATAGAGATAATTAATCTTTCCTGTCAGTAAAACGCTCAGGACCAAATGAATGATTTTTGGTGGGTTATTTATTTAAATTAAGTTTAATATTTTTATAAGTTTGTTTATTTTGGCAATTCCTCATCGGAAACTGATTAATTTTATGATTTAAATTATTTATTGAATTTTGTCATAATGCAGGATTAATTTTTTTTAGTTTGGCCATTTTAGCTGATTATTTAAATTAAGCTTAATTTTTTTTCTAATAATGCCTATCTTAGCCAAACGGATGCAGGAAACTCAAAGAAAGATCATCTAACTATATGCTGTCAGTAAGAATTTTTTTAATTTCTCTTATTTTGCTGTAATCACTCAGTCTTTCCTTTTGAGAAATATCAATCCTGACACTGTTTTTTATATTTGACGGACTTTTTTCATCAAGAATAAATATCTCATCTCCAAGATATGCGGCTTCATCTATGTCATGAGTTACAAAAATTACAGTTCTTTTGTCGATTTCCCAGAGATAAAAAAAAGAGTCGATTAATTTTTTCTTGAGTCTAATATCAAGGCTTTTAAAGGGCTCATCCATTAAAAGAATTTCAGATGGGTATGCAAATGCTCTTGCTATCGAAACTCTTTGTGCCATTCCGCCGCTTATTTTATCAGGATAATAATCTTTGAAACTTTTAAGCCCAACAATATCGATAACTTTATCTGTTATAATCTTTGATTTTTCATTCGGAAAAATGTCTTTTAAAACAAAATAAATGTTTTCACACACAGTTTTCCATTTGAGAAGCCTTGGCTCCTGAAATATATATGAAAATGTTTTTTCCCTAAAGTCTGAAATATCACCACTGTCAGGTATTGTAAGTCCGCAGATAATATTTAAAAGAGTGGTTTTCCCGATACCGGAGGGGCCAAGTATGCATGTAATGCTATTTTCCTCAATTTCCAGGTCAAAATCATTAAAAACATTTATAGCTGGGTAAGATTTGCTTATTTTTTTAATTTTGAGCTTCATTGCTGCTTTTCCATTTCAATGCTTTTTTTTCGATAAATCTGATAATTTTTTCAAATAAATATCCAATTAGTATTGCGACAATTGTCCATGCAAAAACTTCATCAATATTCAAGTATAATTTAGAATCCTGAAGGCTTGTTCCGACTGCATATTTTGGCTGACTTAAAACTTCTGCAGCAATGACAACTTTCCAGCCTATACCAAAAGAAGTTGAAACAGCAGCTGTTAAAAATGGGACAATTGAAGGCAGATAAATTTCACTTATTATCCTTCTTTTTTTTATTTTATATATAACAGCCATATCAACAAGTCTTTTGTCGATATTGTTTATCCCTTCTTTGACATTTGTGCAGACAATAGGAAATGACATTAAAAAACTTGCAAAAGCAGGTACATTGTTTGATTTAAACCAGATAAGAGCAATAAGTATTATAGACATTACGGGGGTAGATCTGATAATTACAAGAACAGGTTCAAATATTTTATTAAACACTTTATTGAAGCCTGAAAAAAAACCGACCACCAGTCCAAGAATTAATGAAATAATAAAGCCAGTCAGGCCTCTTTGAATAGAAAAGAAGATTATAATAAAAAAATCTTTTGTTTTTATCAGATTAAACAGGCTCACTAATGTTTTTTCAGGAGAAGGCAGTATTATCGGTGAACCTATAAACAGAGAGCTTATTTTCCAGATGGCAATAATAAGTACAAATGAAATTATTGTAAATATTCCATCTCTTTTAATAATAGAATTTTTCATCAGGTATTTTTCCTCCAATATCCTCAGGAGAAAAATCAAACAAAGTCTTCAGATAATCATTTGCGAGAATCTTTGCCTCGTTTGAATCTGTATAATTAATATTGCATCTCGGTATGGCTTCCATAGCTGTGGCTGCGTCCATTCCAATTTTAAATTTTTCAACAAGTTTTGCAGCATCAGCTATATTGCTGTTTGCCCATAAAATGCTTTCTTTATATTTTTTCAAAAATTCATTAATTATTTCAGGATTACTTTCTGCAAGATTGGCATTTACTACAAGACAGGACATTGGAAGAGACTGGCCATCCCTAAGGTCAGCCCATTCTTTTCCAAAATCAAACGCCAGTTTTACATTTGCATTTTTGGCAAGCACCATTGTAACAAAGGGTTCCGGAAGAACTGCAATTTCAGCTTTTCCGCCAATCATTAATTGTGAAAGCTCAACCTGTTCAAGTGTATAATCAAGAGTCACGTCATTTGCAGTATCTATATCATTTTTTTCAAGAAGATACCTAAATACCACATCAGGCGTAGATCCTTTTGAAATAACATTAATTTTTTTACCTTTAAGATTTACCCAGCTGCCAGCCAAGTCTTTTTGACTTAAAACATATAATACATTTCCACCAGTGATTGCAGCAAGTTTATAATTTATGCCCTTGTTATAAAGTTTGGCCGCAACATTTGTCGGCAAAGCTGCAATATCAACTTCACCGGACAAAAGCTTTGAAATCATTATATCCGGGCTTGCAGCAATTTCATAATTTACTGTTATATTTTCTCCGAGTGATGGCTTCTCTTCATGCATTTTTATCATCCCAATGGAAGTAGGCCCCTTTAGGGAAGCAATATTTACCATTTTAACTGATTTGGAATCAATAGTTTTTGTTTCCTTAACAGTGGCTGCTGTTTTTTCATTCCCTGTTATGGTGGTGGCAGTCTCCGATATGGTTGCTGCTTTGTTTGAACACATTAAAAGAAAGGGGAGGCAGACAAGCAATCCCGTAATTAAAATAGCGGGTATTAATTTTCTATAAAATTTTTTAATATTCATATATACCTTCTGGTAAAAAATATTAATATTGTTGTTCCTGATGAAAAACTCAGTTTAGAATGAATCTAAAAAAATATTATTATTGTTCCTGATGAATAAATTAATTTTTAATTAATTTATTGTCTAAATCAAGCTTAAAATTTACCCGATCAGGCCATTTTAGCTTATTGCAAACCACAAACCAATATTGCAAACTGTTAAGTTAATCTTAATGCCACATCAGGGCAACTTGACTAAATAAATCTTAACGCCAAATAGCCTTTAGCAAGCCGCACTACGGAATCTGTGTGCTGAATAATTACAAATATTGTTAAATTTTATGATTGAATTATATTCTACCAGATATTTGTTTTCATGTATTCATCCATGGCTTTTGCAGCAACTTTACCTGCACCCATTGCAAGTATTACAGTGGCGGCTCCCGTTACTATGTCTCCTCCTGCAAAAACACCTTTTTTATTGGTTTTGCCAATATTGTCTGCAATTATATTGCCTCTTTTATTTAAAGCAATATCAGGAGAAGTCTGAGTTAAAACAGGGTTAGGTCCCTGGCCAATTGCAATAACCACAACGTCGGTTTCAATATCATATTCGCTGTCAGGAACAGCAATAGGTCTTCTTCTGCCTGAATCATCAGGTTCTCCAAGCTCCATCTTTATACAGCTTATTTTATTAACCCAGCCGTCCTTGCCTTTTATTCCAACAGGATTGGTTAAAAACATCATTTCTATGCCTTCTTCTATTGCATGATGTATTTCTTCAATTCGACCTGGCATTTCCACATCGCTTCTTCGATATATTATATAAACTTTTTTTGCTCCAAGCCTTTTAGCTGTTCTGGCTGAATCCAGAGCCACGTTTCCGCCCCCTACGACTGAAACGATATCAGCTTTTTTTACAGGAGTGTCCCATTTGGGGAAAAGATAAGCTTTCATGAGGTTGACTCTTGTCAGATACTCATTTGCAGAATAAACTCCGTTTAGATTTTCACCGGGTATATTTAAAAAATAAGGCAGCCCTGCGCCTGTACTTATGAATATACTTTTATAACCTTTTTCGATTAATTCATCGATAGTGTAAGTCTTTCCAATAATAGCATTAAGCCTGATTTCAACTCCCAGGCTTTCAACAAAATCAACTTCACCTTTGACGACACTTTTTGGAAGCCTGAATTCAGGTATACCATAAACAAGAACACCTCCGGCACTATGCAAAGCTTCAAATAGTGTGACGTCATAACCCAATTTTGCGAGCTCGCCGGCACATGTAAGCCCGGCTGGTCCGGCACCTATAACGGCTGCTTTTATCTTGCAGTCTTTTTTGGGTATCTGACTGCTTTTTTGCGATACACTGTTATCTATATAATTACAACTATGCTCAGCAGAATTATTAGTCAGGTTCTCTGCTGGCGCAGTTCTATTATTAATAATGTAATCAGCAGCAAATCTTTCAAGTTTGCCGATTGCAACAGGCTCATTTTTTATACCTACGATGCATACTTTTTCACACTGATCTTCCTGAGGGCAGACTCTGCCGCAAATGCCCGGCATTGAATTTTTTTCCCTAATTTTTTCAAGTGCTTTTTCAAATTGCCTCTCATTTATAGCGGCAATAAAGCTTTTAATATCTATTTCAACAGGACACCCTGCTATACATTTTGGATTTTTGCATTGAAGACACCTCGAGCTTTCTCTGACAGCCTCCTCTTCGCTATATCCCAGCTCTACTTCACTAAAGTTCTTAACTCTTTCCAGTGGATTTTGCTGAGAAATTTTTGTTCTGGGTATCTTTTCTTTTTTAGGCTTTATTTGTTCAATCTGCATTCATGTACCTCCATATAGTTCGTCAAAGATTCTTTTTCTTCTGCGCAATATACATTTAATCTTGCATTTAATAAATTAAAATCAACAAGATGTCCGTCAAATTCAGGTCCGTCTACACAGCCAAACATTGTTTTTCCTCCAACTTCTACTCTGCAGGACCCACACATCCCGGTGCCATCCACCATAACAGGGTTTAATGATACGATTGTTTTAATGCCGGCTGATCTGGTAACATCACATACAGCTTTCATCATTAAAACCGGTCCTATTGCCACAACTCTGTCAATAGTTTTATTTTGTTTTTGTGACATATAGTCTGTTAAAAAGCCGGAAACAAAACCTTTATATCCTTTAGAGCCGTCATCAGTGCAGATATAAAACTCACTGCTGTATTTTTTAATTTCATCCTCAAAAATAAGCGTACCACTGTTTCTTGCCCCCAGTATCGAAATAACATGATTTCCTGTATTTTTCATTGCTTTTATAATTGGAAGAGTAGGTGCAATTCCGACACCCCCTCCAATAATTGCCACAGTACCAAAATATTCTATCTCTGAATTTTTTCCTAAAGGACCCGCAACATCTGAGATCACATCGCCTTCTTTAAGCTCAGCTAAAAGTCTTGTCGTTGTGCCTCTTTTTAGTATTGTAAGATTTAAAGTGCCTTTTTCAGGGTCACTGTCAGCTATTGTAAGGGGTATTCTTTCACCTTCTTTATTAACTATTACTACCACAAACTGACCCGGTTTTGCTTTTGCGGCAATATCTGGTGAGTATATATTAAAGCTTACGGTATCGTCTGAAAGAATTGATTTATTGATTATTTTATTAAGTTCATTCAAAACAACTCTCCTTTTTAAAGCATTTTTGTAAAATATTTTAATGAATTAATGGTAATTAACTTAATTTTTATAAAATCGTTTATTTGAATTTAGATTAAAAATTTTTTCACTATTCAGAATACAAGCAATACAATGCTGCTCGAGACAAGCAATTTAATGTCATGACTTACTCTAGCCGACATTGAGCATGAATGAACTGTTAATAATTTTAATAAGTTTGGCCATTTTACTAATTATTTACAAGAAATTAATGAATTAACCTCTATCCAAGATAAGAAGTATACAGATTTCAATTTAAAAAACAACAATTTATTCACTGCCTTTTTCGGCAACTTTGTTTTTATGCAAGAAATGATACAATATCATAAAATAAAAAAAGATATTTCCGAAGGATAAAAACGAAATCAAATCAAATAATACCAGCAGAATTCATTCAAGCTCTAATCCTGTTAAAATAATAGGTTTTGGTAATATTTTTATGAGCGATGATGCAATAGGAATAAAAATAATTGAAGAACTTGCTAAAACTGATTTTTGCACTTATTTTAATAATATAGAAATTATTGACGGATCCACTTCGGGAATAGACCTATTATTTACACTTGGCAACATGGATAGAGTTATAATAGTTGATGCAGTTGATGCTGGCCAGGCTGATGGGGAAGTCGTGAAGTTTAAATTAAGAGATATTATTAATATGCCTGGCAAAACAGTAAAAAGTTTTTCTCTGCACGATCTGGGTCTCGAAGAAGTTTTTGCGCTGATGGAATCTTTAAAACTATGTCCCGATATAACAATTATTGGCATCAAGCCCAAAGTTATTACCTATGGTGATAAGTTATCCCCGGAAATTGAAAGCAAAATACCCGAAATAATTTTACTCATCAGGCAGGAGCTCATAATTTTTTAAACTTTTTCCAATTAGTTTATGGTGAACAACTAGTTAAAATTGTCTAAACTAAAAAATTTTATGCTTAATTTAAACAAATAATTAACTAAAAACAAGTTTATTTTC
>Ga0247841_10010120_pt1 | contig 12939 bp, 9 predicted proteins | sample LaCruzMarch2015__2_FD_192410 | JGI IMG/M metagenome (GOLD analysis project Ga0247841, IMG submission 192410) | Freshwater microbial communities from meromictic Lake La Cruz, Castile-La Mancha, Spain - LaCruzMarch2015_18m | ecosystem: Environmental > Aquatic > Freshwater > Lake | place: Spain... | reverse complement strand
ATCCTATGCGTGACAATAGATATATTATGTCCTAGATCAGCCAATCCTTCGCAAAGATTCCTAAAAAGTACTTCTACACCTCCAAGATGAGGATAATAGTTTTCAAGGATAAATAAGATATTCATTTTTTCTTATCAATTGCAATTTTTCTTACTAGATTTTCAACCTTGTTGCTCATCTTTTTTATATGCATATAATTATAGAATGTCAAACCTATCAAGAAGATAAATCCTACAATTATAAAAAAATCAATCCTTCTTTCTAAGCTTAACACACCTTTAACAAAGAAATCAATAGATGTAGGAACTATCATCAAGAAAAGCAGAACAATCCATGCTGAAAACCAAAATATACTCTCTTTAACTGTAAATTCATTCCTTCTTTTGTATAAAAATGTTATATACAACATAAAAAGTGCAAATAATATACCTAACATCTGTATCCCTAATATCTCGATCATCTTTTCAGCCTCCATAAAAACATATTTATTACTATTTTTATACCGTCTAAAACCGTAGTCCCTTTGTATCTATCATGATATATTGTCTTGATAGGTATCTGAGCGTATTTAAGTTTATTCTTGCCTGCATTTGCGATCATCTCAGATTCCATGCTATAATCTGAAGCAGACCATCTTATTTTCTTATAAGTAGATGCTGTAAAAGCTCTATAACCACATTGAGTATCTTTTAAGCTTATCCCATAAAGGGTCTTGATTGTAAAATTTATGAATTTATTACCAAATTTAAGTATAAAAGGCATTTTTTCATTTAAGCTTCTATAACCAAAAACAATATCTTTCCCTTCTAATGCTTTTAAGAAATTTGGGATCTCTTCAGGTTCATGCTGACCATCAGAATCTATCAATATTATTTTCTTAGCATTATTTTCAATAGCAAAATCACATCCTGTTTTTACTCCAGCACCTTTACCAAGATTGATTATATGCCTTAAAACAATAACTTTTTGTTTTTCAGCAATCTTTGAAGTATCATCTTTGCTTCCATCATCTACTACAATGATATTAGGACAAAAGCTCTTTACTTTAGTTATAACATCAGAAATATGTTTGCTCTCATTATATGCAGGTATCACAACAAAAGTATCTTTATCAGCCATATGATTCTCAATATCTGACCATTTATAAATTATATGAAATTAAGATATAGCTGTTAATCTTACCTTAAAGAACAAAGTTTTGTTGCCTAAAGGATGCTTAGTTGGATCTAGACCATAAGCTTGTTCAGGAGGTATCTCTATTGTTTTTGTTGTATTTATCTTCATTCCTAGAATACCATTATCAAAACCAGGTATTACCTGGCCAGAACCTAGTACAAAGTTTAATTCATTACTAGAATATTTATCAAAAGATGAAGAGTTTGTTATGTTCTTGTTTCTCCAATCAACAATAGAAGAATCAAAAACACCTTCATTAGTCCATCCTATATAATCAACAGTTATCTCATTGCCTGTTTTTGCAATTGTCTTTTCCTGCATTGCTTCCATTATATTTTTAGGACCAGGGTTCCAATTAATGGTCCAAACAGTTATTCTATCGCCACTTATTGTTGTCTTATCGCTAAATAATTTGAAATGCTGTGAACCTTGGCCATCAAAGAAAAATAATCTTGTAAACATGCTTTTTGCCAACAAAGGATCCATTAATAAACAATTATAACTTTTTCCAGAAGGTATCAATGCTATTGAAACTCCGTTAGTCTGTCCTGATTTTTTCTCAACCAGATCATCTTTTGTAGCATAGACAATTGAATCTGCATCAATGATGCCTTTTTGGGTTGGTATTTCTGCACTATAATTTTTCAGATTTACCTTTACACCATTTGAACATGTAACAATATTGTCTTTTACTTGAGCAGGATAAGGTCCTCCCATATATGAAGGCCAGGGACTTATCCATTGATCAGCATTTATTGTCTGAATCTCATAATAGATTTTATCTGCTTCTTCTTGGCTTAAATTATATTTTGTTGTTAATAAAGCAACACCTTCATTCTGAGATAATTGTTTCACTTTATTATACATCTCTGCTCTTTTAAAGTCCCAAGAGCCAAAATGAGCCCATACCCCTGCTTTACCAACCATATCTTCTGAAGTTATATAATAAGAAGGTATCAGATCTGAACAATGAGTAGCATTTAACACTTCTTGGATTGCACTATCATCCAATCCATTTTCTTTTAATATTTTAGAAGCATTATTTTTGTCAACAACAATTATCTTGTTTAAAATATCAATAGATTTTACAGTATCATTATCCATATATTTTTCAAGGATATGTGGTGCGCTTTCATGACCGCAGTTTAACATCCTTAATATTCCCATTGCAACATCCTCATCAGATGTCAACAAGCTTTTACCAACCCAATAGATCCTTTCACCTTGATTTGCTCCATCAAAAGTTACTCTTCTTTGAGCTATTTCTGTAAACCAATGGCCAAAATCCCACCAAGAAGTTATTATTGCATCTGTTGAATTATTTTTTATCCCGATCAAGGTATCATACCAAGCATCATCTACATAAGGAACCTGGCTTTTTGCTGAATCTCTTGCAGATAAAGTTGGCATTACAAACATCATACCAAAAATCAAGATTAAGATTATGCTAGCACCCATCTTATTTATTTTTAGTTCCTTTATTACCCAATCAATCACAAATCTGTACATAAATCCCATTCCTATCCCGAGAGCTATAGCAAAAGCTGCAACCATCAAAACAGAGAACCTAACTCCTCTAGTAAAACCATAAGTAACTGACATAAACCATAAGATCAATATCAAAGCCAGATTAATGTCTATATTTTCTTCTTTAAAATATATGATTTTTAATATTCCTATTGCAACAGGAAAACCAAGTGCAATCATCAAGATAATAGGATCATCAAAGCTTTCTTTTAAAGATATTATTATTGCATAATATATTCCTGCAAAAGCAAGATATAGCATATTTTTCATATCCATCTTTTTTCTGTTAACCAATAAGAATGTTATCCCTATCAAACCGATCCAGAATAATAGATCTCCACCCATCTGTGAGACTATAGCGTTTACAGGTGTAACATTAAATTCTGCTACTGTTGTCAAGACATTAGGCCATAATTGGATAGCTGCAACATCTTTCATATTTACAACAAATTGAGGAATAAATATTAACTGATTTATCAAGCTATAATCGCTAAACAAAAATGTGAAGATAGAGGTAGATACAAAGTATGTTCCACCAATTATTAAGTTATCTTTTAATAAATGAATATTTAACTTTTTATGTACTATAAAATTATATGTAATTTTAAATATTGAATCTAATATCACATAAGCAAGTATAATAATTGCTGTATACGCCCATCCAGACCAAGCAAAAGCATATATTCCAGTTATAAATCCTGTTAAAGAAGCAAATATAACTTTCTTTTTTGTATTTTTAGCTTCCAAAGCTTCAACCAAAGTCCACATTATAAGCAAAGGAAACAATATATTCAATGAATCTGTATCTGCAGACATTGTTCTTGCGATAGAAGCAGGAATAACAGCAACAACCATTGCTGAAACTATCCCTCCTAGATTGCCTGCAATTTTTCTTCCAATAAAAAATGCTGGAAATATAGATAAAGCAACGATGATAGCTGGCAATATCAAAGCAGCATCCATCACAGGAAGATTTCCATTAAATATAGACATCACTTTATAGACAATTACTATTGCTAGGGGTTGGAATTGAATAACTCCTGGACGACCTTCACGGCCATTATGGATATAATCCCAGCTTAGACCATCTTTTAGATCAGTTCCCCAATGGCCATTTTTAATAAACCAATCAGCAAACATAAGCCAATAATAAGAATCAATATCCGTGATATAGGTATGTTCTTTACCATCTGCTCCAGTATAAGTCATTCTCGACTTAAATTGTGCAGAAGTCTGTTTGATCTGTTCAGCTATCTGAGCTTTATTGGTTTTCAATATTTCATTAAATTTTGTATCAATAAGAACCTGCTTATTTGCATCAGGCAGATTAGGATATTGAGAATTTATCTGGCTTGCTATCTGATTCTTATAATAGTTATCTACACTATTTGTAGCCCATACATCGGTTGCAGGCAGATAAACAGGATACATCCTGAAAACAATGCTTATCAATAACGGGATCAATATCAAGAATATTACCTGATATTTTAATATAAAATTCCAGATACTTTTTGCACTCTGTTTGATATCAACATCAATCTCTTCTCCATCATCTTTTTTTTCTACAGAAGAAGGTTCTGTTTTTTTATCTTTTCTTTTGAAAATATTCTTTATTTTAGAGAAATCAATAGATATTTCATCATCATCTTTCTTATTATCTTCTGTCATGTTCCCCCAATACCCAGTTATCTCGTTTGTTTTAAAAACTTTATGTTTTGCTTTGACAAAACTAAAGTTAGAAAACCATGTTTTCTCAAACTTTATGCTTTTTTGAAATTTATATCAAATACTTCATAAAATATAATAAAGAAGGTTTTTTGATAAGCAGTTTACAAGCCATCCCAGCTAAATTATCCCTTTCATTTGATTCTAAGATATTTTTACCGCTTTCAGAGCTAAATATATCAATCAGCTTATTCCAATCTTTTTGCTTAAATCTATCCATCATATTCCTAGCTTTAAGGTGAATATATAATTCTCTTCCAAGAAGTTTTCTCCATTCTTTGTCATAATTTTTATCATCACTGATAGAATAAGAAAGAGCTTTAGCAGCAGTCAATCCTTGTATTATCCCGCCACCTGTTGTTGCTTTTACCTGGCAAGCTGCATCACCAACTATATATATAGTATCTTTTTGAGTTTTAATGTTAGGATCATATCTAGGTATCAATCCAGCCTGATATTCAAGAATATCATTTTTCTTGATTTTCTTAAACTTAAATAAAAAATTCTTAAAAAGAGTATTTGCATATTTTTTATCAACTAATCCTATCCTAGCAGTTTCCTCATCTTCAGGAACCATCCAAGCATAAGTCCCAAAATAAGGATAGAATTCAACAATATTTTCATTCTTAATCTTAACCCTAGCTTGTATTCCTTGCCAAAATTCTCTTTTATAAAACATATCATTACATTTGGCTACAGAGCTTAAAGGACCGTCTGCACCTATAAGATGATCAAATTTAACTTCTTTTATCTTATCATTGGATTTATCTTTTATAAAAGCTATATTTTTTTTGTTTTCAATAAACCTATGATTGGTAAAAAATTTAGTCCCTTCATCTTTAGCCATATCTGCAATCTGGTTGTCAAACTTATGCCTATCAAGGATTATATTCTTCTCTTTAAGTTTAATCTCAATAAATCTCTTATCAGGAGAGAAAATATGAACCTTATCCACTTCGTTTATGATAGAACCATTATCAAATCTTATTGTTTTTTTTAACAGTGAAGTCACTATCCCTGTACATTGTATAGGCAATCCTATCTCTTTATGTTCCTCATAAACTTTAACATCAAAGCCTTTTTTCGACAATAGATAGGCAGAATAGCTCCCTGCAGGACCAGCCCCTATAATTGTCACCATATAGGTTTACAAAAGCTCTTATCTTATATATTTATCGTCTTTAAAAAAAAATTTTAAATCAAAAAAACAAAAGCTTTATATATAAGTATTTATTACTCTCAGATAGTCATTATAATTAACTACTCTATAATGTATATAAACGAAAAGTTTATATATTAGGATATGAATAATGACCTATACTAAATAAAATTTAAAGAAATTTTTTGGGGGTAAAACAAAAATGAAAACAAAATTAATGGGATTATTGACTATATTTCTAGTCGGAATTCTAGCTGTATGTAGCATAGCAAGTGCCGCAGTAACACTTAATGAGGTTGACTTTGATGGAACCGAACTTAGTGAAATGGCAGTAAACACTCTTGATGTCGAAAGAGGAAACGAATATACTGTTAAAGTAGAATTCGTATCTGATGAAGACTTAACAGGAGCTCAAGTCGAAGCTTATCTAAGAGGTTATGATCACAATGATCTAATCGAAGATACAAGCGATGTATTTGATGCAAAAGCAAATGTCACATATACAAAAAAATTGACATTAAATTTCCCCGAAAGAATGGATCTTGAAGAAGGCTCAAATTATTCCTTAAGAATAAGAGTTGAAGGAAGAAATGGAGACGGATTATCTACTTATTATAATTTAGATATAAGCACACAAAGACACCTTTTAGAAATAAAGGATGTTGTTTTTAGCCCAGAAGGATCAGTTCAAGCTGGTAGAGCTTTACTAACTTCAGTTAGAGTCCATAATTATGGAGCTAGAGATGAAGAAGGAATTAAAATTGCTATAAGCATTCCTGAATTAGGAATAAGCGCATCTGACTATGTAGATACTATCGAATCAGAAGAATCAACTACAAGCGAAGAATTATATCTAAGAATTCCAAGCTGTGCAGAAGCAGGTTCTTATGATGCAAGAGTTACTGTAACTTATGATGATGGCGATGAAATAGCAACACAAACAGCTAAAATCACAGTTACTGAAGATGAAGCATGCAGTACAGCTTCAGAACAAGCAACAGTAGCAGCTGAAAAACCAGCAATAATTTATGATTCAAGCGCACAAGAAATAAAAGCAGGAGCAGCAGGCGGAATTTATGCTTTGACTATTTCAAATCCAACAAAGACAGCAAAAACAGTATCTGTTACTGTAGCTGGAACTGATGTATTTGGAACTGCAAGAGTTAGCCCAAGCAATGTTTTAGTTTTAGGCGCAGGAGAAACAAAAACAGCTTATGTATATGTTACTGCTAATAAAGACGCAAAAGCAGGTCAATATAGCTTTGTAGCAACAGTTGCAGGATTAGGAGCAACATCACAGCAAATAACCCTAGCAGCAAATGTTGTAAAATCAACATCAAGCGTTGATACACTTAAACAAGCTTTAGAAATCGGCTTAGTCATCTTAGTAGTTATCTTAGTTGTTTTAGGCTTAATAATCGGATTCAACAAAATGAGAAAAAATGATGATTCCGAAGAAGAGCCACAAACATACTACTAAGCTTTTTTTTAATTTTATTTCTTTTATTTATTTACATTGTATTTTACTGACCACCTGGTAATACAGGCATTTACGGTGTTTTATGATAAAAAATAAAATATTACCAATAATCACAGTATTTATCTTATTAGTCCTATCAAGTTTTGTCTCAGCAATAATCGATGAAAATTTTCAGGTTTCAGGAGCAAAAGAAGTTTCTGTCTATGAATGTTCAGTTAATCAAGATGGGATGATCCATGTAACAAATACAGGATTGATCTCAAGCGGATATAGCGTTTCTATCGGAGGAACAGCCTCTAAATTTGTCTCATTAGGCCCAATTCATTTTGTTTTAGATCCAGGACAATCACAGGATATCCTGGTTTATTATACTGTTTCTTGCGGTTCAAAAGGAGAATATGATCTAGACATCTATATCAATACAGTATTAGACACTAAAAAGATATTAACACAAAAAGTTGTTGTTGAAAAACCCCTGAACATCAATATAACACCTATTGTTTACAGCCAGAAGATCAAACCCTGCAAAACAGCTTATTTTCAATATAACATAACCAATATAGGAACTTTTGATGAAACTTATTCTCTTGTTTTTGAAAAACCTTTTGGAGAATATACTTCGGTTAATTTTAATATAGTTAAGTTAGCACCTGGACAAAGCGTCCCTTTAGATATCTTTATCAAGCCATCATGTGACATATATGGTAATTATACAATCCCTTTTACGATAAAAACAGAAAATACTAATCTAAATGCAAAAACATTCGGTTATTTAGTTATAGATAGAGCATATGATTATACCTTAAACCTAGGAAATGTTTATGCCTATAATACCACAAATTTTTCTATCTTTGCTGAAAAAAATAAAGGAGAAATCTATTCTTTATGTTCTGATTCAAATGAGATAATCCCTATAAAATTAAAAAATAATGCTGATCTAAACAATACATTCTATCTTAAAGTTGATGGATTAAATATACCTAATTTCATCTCTTTAGCAGCAGATTCTATCAATCTAACAAAAGACCAAGAAGCAATAGTACAAATTTTGGCAAATACCCATGAAGTTGAAGGTGACTTTAATGTAACTTTGGTTACTTTCAGCAAATCTGGACAGATTAAAAAAGAAGAACAGATGATATTCAGCGTTGATAACTGCTATAGACCCAGCATATCAACTTTGGACGAAAGAAATATTGTTTTAGACTATAATCCTGTAAAAGTTCCTTTAGCAATAATAAATACAGGATCAAAAAATGCAGATTATCAAATTTATATAAAAAACAGCGGAGATTGGCTAAGCATTGAACCTTCTTCAGTAGATGTTTCTGCTGGAAAAACAGGAGCAACATATATTGTTTCACAGCCTACAAACCTAACAAAGAGGGGAGTCTATACAGCAGATCTAGTTGTTAAGGTTAAAGATACTAATGTCGCTTATACTGATTCATTTAAAATAACTTTAGTTACTATGAACATGTTTGATAAATTTTATTATAATATCCTATTGCCTCATATCTGGTATTTTGTATTAGGCTTGATCCTTTTGATACTATTGATTGTACTATTGTTATTGCTCCTTAAAAAAATAAAAAATAAGTTAAATAGGTTAAAGGAAAGAAGAGCTTTAGCCAAACAAAGAATTTCAAAAACCAAATCATCTGGTAAATCAAGAAGATGGTTATGGATACTATTATTGCTATTAGGACTATTATTAATTCTTTTTGGAGCTTATATGCTGTTTAAGGATAAGATTATGCCTTCTACAGTTTCTAATGTAACCAAAATAAACCAAACAGCTGTAAATGCAACCAATTCAACAATATTAAATATATGGAACAGCATTTCTTCAAAAACATCTTCAATTGTCATGGATAAGATCTGGCCAGCAACAAAAGCTTTCTTTAAGAGCTATTGGCTGTATATTGTCATAGGTCTTTTAGTTTTACTTGTTTTATTATTATTGATCTGGCTTATAAGAAAAGCAGCAAAAAAAGTTGCTATAAGAAGAAGATTCCAGAAACAAAGACAAGCAAGAATAGTACAAAAAACTGAAAAAATCAAGCCTTCTAAAAAAGTAAAGATAAGAATAAGTAAAAAATGGCTATTTATAATTTTAGGAATACTATTATTAGCAGGATTAGGATATCTTGTTTATTATTTCTCAGCATGGCACTATGTAACCGATATGTTTGCTAGAAATGAGACTGAAACACCGATTATGCCTAATATAACCCAAAATATAACTTCAAATGCTACTCAAAATATAACCCAAGAACCGTCTGCAATACCTAAAGCATTTAATTGGCTTTATGAAAAAGCAGGTTTTGTTTTAGGAAAGATATGGGCATTTATCACAAATAATCTATTTTATATCCTTTTAGCACTAGCAATCTTAGTATTATTGCTAATCATACTATTATTGATAAGAAAACTTATCAGAAGAAGACATACAACCTTACATATTGATTCTGCTGATGATGAGATTGTATTAAAAAACAGCTATCTAGCTTGTGGTGAAACATTAATCAGATTAAAAAGACCAGTAAATAATGTATCTTTGTCTATAAGAAAAGTTAGAAAACCTACATTCATAAGTGCAGGAGATCCTGTCTATCAATATTTTGCAATAGACCATCTTAACCTATATAATGAAGATATAAAAGAAGCAATATTAAGATTCAGGGTAAAAAAATCTTGGTTAAGAAGAAATCATGTTAAAAGAAGCGACATCTCTTTGAAAAGATATCACAACCAATGGACTGGTGTCAATACAAAGATAGTAGAAGAAGACAAAAAATATGTATATTATGAATCGATCTTAGATCATCTAAGCTATTTTGCTATTGTCGGAAAAAGAACAGAAACTCAACCTAAAAAAGTTGTTGTCTATCAAAAACCTGAGAAAAAGATAAAGCTTAATCTAGGATGGATCAAAAAATTATTCTGGCCTTTTATCATAATTTTATTATTATTAGGATTAGCTTTGCTTGTTTTTGCATTTTGGGCAGTAATAATCGCATTTTTAATTGCTTATCTATGGTTTATTTTGCTAGGGATTGCAATAATTGTCTTATTTGCATTAATACCTTGGATAATAAAACTAGTAAAATGGTCTAATAAAAAACTAAGCAAAAAAGCTAAAAGATGGTTATGGATCATATTGCTTATATTATTGTTATTAGCCCTATTAGCATGGGGATTGTCATATATAATTCCTAAAATATCCTTTAATCTTAGCAATGTATTGTCAGTTGATTATAATACTACAAATATCACTGAAAATATAAGTAATGAAACAGTTTTAAATCAAACATCTCAAAATATAACTTTTATCCCGAATGAAAATCCCGCTTCTCCAGAAGAAGATATGCCTAATTTTGAGATGGAAGCTGGAAAAAATCTAACAATAAACCTAAGCAGATATTTTATCGATCCTGACGGAGATAAATTAAGCTATTCAAATTCTGAACTAGAACATATCTCAATTGTTTATTCAGGTGATAATGCAACTTTAATACCTGAAAATGGTTTTATCGGTTCTGAATTTGTCATATTCACAGCAGATGATGGAAAAGGCGGTAAAGTTGACAGCAATATAATCAAACTGATTGTTGCAAAAGAAAAAGAACCTGCGTCTCCTACTAAACTGTTTATATTAAGCAACAGAATCTTTTATGTTAAGTGATTCAGAAAAACATCCTTATAATCTCATTTATCAATCCTAATAAGAACATAGTTATTATTGCAAAACTTAAAATTTTCGTGTATTTTAAGCTGTACTCTGGTTTTCTATCTCCTTTTTTTCTTGCTTTCCAATATATCCAGATAAACATCATTCCTGTCAAAGGAAATAAAATTGAGCCGCTTAGATTAATAATATTATAGAATGCATTATCTATCTCTAATAAGATTATGAATAAAGCTGTTATTATAGGTATAGCTAAAGCTGAAAAAGAAGATTTGATATTATTCTTATAGCAATCATATTTGAAGATTTCTTTTAGTGCTAAACCTATTGCTAAGAACGATGTAAACATTGTTAGAACACCAAACAATCCTCCTAATAATAATACCTTATAGCCTAAAACTTTTCCTAATCCTAAAACTCCTTCTTCACTTGTGTTTATGCCTGTAACACCTACTATAAATAAAGGGAATAAGATGTATAAAACCAATGAAATAAATGTACCTAAAATTATTGCATTTTTCATCACTTTTGGATTCTTTTTTAATTCTTCACGCATCTCTGGCATTGCTCCTGCTCCTCCAAACGCAAATAAAACAACACCAAAAGGAAGCCAGAAATCTTTTAGGCTAAATCCAGTTAGATTATTTGTATCAATGCTTGGCAAAGCAATTATCCCTACAATTGCAACGATAATTATTGTTGTCAAGACAATCCAGAACTCACTTTTTTCAATTATAGCTAAACCTTTATAGACTAGATAAGAACCTATAAATGCTATTATTATTGACAAGAAGATAGGGCTTATATCTATAATAGGTCTTAATAATTCAGAACTTATCTGGCCCATCTTTATTATGTATGCAACTATTGCACTATACCATTCTAATAACAACAAGAAAATCATTATTTTTCTTCCTTTATGACCTAGATATTTTCCTGCATAACCTGAAATCTGATGTATATTTTTTGTCCTTAGTGTGATCTCACCAATCATCAAGTTAAGGAAAAGAACCAATATCCCCAAGATTATTATGCTTAAAATTCCTGTTAAAAAACCTGATCTAGAAAAAACATAAGGTAATCCTAAAATACCTGCTCCAACTGTAAATCCAACTAAACTTGCTGTAGCTATGAATAGATCTTTATTCAATTTATACCTCTTTTTTAATATAACTTAGTTTAGTCATTAATAAATGTTTAGAAAAAAATGGTGGGGATGCTGGGACTTTCTCGAAAACGTAGTTTTTCTGCGTTTTCATTTGAACCCAGATCCGAAGCTCTCTTCAAGGATAATCATCGCTTTTCAGCTCATCTCTCCAATTACTGGAGGCTCCTATTCTAGCCAAGTTATACTACACCCCCACTAGGGTTATTAATGATAAATCCTGCTTTTATTTATAAAATTAGCGTTAGAAATCTAATTTATCTTTTAATTTGATCTTATTTTCTTTGATAAAACCATTTTTTAACTCTACAGCATATTTAACCTTATTTTTTGAAGTGTATATTTTAAACGGCTTAAAATTTTGTTTTAACTCTATAACTTTTTTTTCTTTATTTAGGAAAATTACATCTATTGGATAAAAAACAAAGAACATATCCATTGTTATCTTTTTTTCTTTTTTGAACTCAAAGATAAGATTAGTCTGTTTCTTAAACCTTAGACCCATAAACTGTTTTATCAGATTATCCTTTAGAGCTACACAGCATGCAATATTTTTCTTTTGTTTGCATATTTCCATTATGCTAGAATTTCAGTCTTAAGATAAGCTATATCGTTCTTTATATCTAATAAATCTCTCATTTCTACTATATACCTATAGAATGATGCTTTTGAGCAATAGTTTAATTGGTCAACAATATAATATTTTAAATCAGAGATTAATGTTGGTTTTGTCTTTAAGTATTCTATAACCTTCTGCTTTATCAAGGATTTCTTGTTTTTGTTGAATTTTCTTAATAATTCGGATTTTAAAGGGTCTTTTTTCTTTCTTGTGAATTCGTTCAAAGCTTCTTTTATCAGGTCTTTTTGATTATTCTTTATATTATCCTCTAAAAAGATGATACGTTGAGATAATAGCTCAATCTGTTGTTTAAGTTGTTCGACATCCCCCATAGAATCTTTAGTTTGATGAACTTATTTATAAAGCTTTCTTTTTTTGAGACTTGTCTGAGACAAGT
>Ga0247841_10010119_pt1 | contig 12939 bp, 10 predicted proteins | sample LaCruzMarch2015__2_FD_192410 | JGI IMG/M metagenome (GOLD analysis project Ga0247841, IMG submission 192410) | Freshwater microbial communities from meromictic Lake La Cruz, Castile-La Mancha, Spain - LaCruzMarch2015_18m | ecosystem: Environmental > Aquatic > Freshwater > Lake | place: Spain... | reverse complement strand
TACAATATGCAAATTAATGTATCTGCATTTGTCACAATAATAATAACGAATAAAAATTCCGAAATTATGCATTTTTCAACTTTTTGAAAAATGGACTTTTCGGATGGGACTCAATTTTAAAAATAAAAAACTATTTTATAAAAAAACATTACTTTTACACTTTAATACTAGTAAACACACACAAAGCAAACTCAATTTTATGGAGTTTATTGCACAATACCTTCAGTCTATCACTTCATTGAATAGTTATAGTTTGAACTTAGTTTTACAAACCAGTTATAAAAAAAAATAAAAGGAATTTAAGAATGCTGTTATACATTTCCCTTTCAGGTATTTTCTTATCATTGGTTTTGATGTATTTCAATGCTAGAAATTATACATCCAGTATATATTTAGGGTTTTATTTTATATTTGTATGCTTATGGGGATTAATTCAGTATATAGTTTTATCAACTGAATCAGTATTTTGGGTGTCGATTTTTACAACTAACTTAACATTTCCAACTTATACTATTGGTCCATTATCGTATATATATATTCGTAGTGTATTGACTGATAATGCGCGATTAAAAAAGAAAGATTTTTGGCATTTGATACCAATGATTGTATTTTTGATATCAGCATTACCATATTTACTCAAGAGTTTTGAGTTTAAAGTAGAAATAGCAAAAGCAATAATTGCTGATGCATCATTTCTTGGTAGCTATCATTTTACTCTACTTGCAGATTTATTTGGTGTGTCGGCAGTCTATTTAAGTCGTCCATTATTAGCACTTGGATATACTATAGCATCAGGTTTGCTGCTTTATAAGCATTCAAAATATCAAAAAAACTCTAGTAATCCGTTAAGCAAAGATTTTATTTATAAGTGGCTTATCACATTCCTAAGTTTTCAAGTATTGTTATTTGTAAGTTATATTTTTTACCTTTTTGAGATATTTAATATTGTAGGTGCTGTTTACTATATTTCTGAGGATATTATTGATATTATTACTTCTGTCAGCCTTATTGGTCTGATAATTTCTCCAATCTTTTATCCTCGTATCCTTTACGGTATTCCAGTTATTCCTAATACTGAATTTGCTCAAAAGCCGGAAATATCATTAGAAAAATCCATTCCAAACAAGGGGCAAATATTTGATGAAAATTATATGATTCTAATACAAGAAAAGTTGGATGAAAATATAAACGGTAAAAGATTATTTGTTCATAAAAATTTGAATTTAGCTCGACTATCAGTAATAGTTGATATACCAACACATCATTTAGCATATTTCTTTACAGTATTTAAAAAAAGCACATTTACTGATTATAAAAATTTTTTGAGAGTTAACTATGCTAAAAAGCTGATTTTGGAAAAAGAAAACGATAGCATTACTCTCGAAGCAATAGCGCTTATGGCGGGTTTTTCTAATAGAAATAGTTTTACAAAAACTTTTACAAAAATTGAAGGCATTACACCCAAGTTGTTTATTTCAAATAACTTAAAAAAAATACCACAAACAATTAGTATTTAATACTACAAATTCTTTTTATTTGTAATATGCTGTATTACAAATATATATAGTTTGCATTTATTTGATAAAATCAATGCAAATATCCTAGCTGTTTTTTCAATTTCAAAAATTATATATTCGTATTTTTGTAATGCATATATCGTTATATGTAATTACAAAACATGCTTATATGCGTACGAAAACACTTCGGTAAAATTAAATTAAGATAGTAATCTGAATTTTCAAAACATTTACTTAAAATATTCAAAAATGGAACAAACAGAAAAAACGAAAGCCGCAGTAAAGAAATATTTGAATATATCAATATTTTTCATTTCATTATCCATGCCTATTTATACTGTGGCTCAGGAAGTTGTAATATCATCAGGAGCAAATATTTCGGATAATGGTGGTTCAGTAAGCTATTCGGTTGGGCAAGTTATATCACAGCCAAGTAAGGGAGTTGACGGCACGGTAGCTGCCGGAGTTCAGCAAGCATATATAATTGATGTATCAACTTCAATGGACGATAATCAGCGAATTTCACTTTCAGCTTCGGCGTATCCTAATCCTAGTACCGATTTTCTTATTTTAGAAGTAAATGAATTTAAACTTTCAGCATTTCGCTTTCAACTTACTGACATTAGTGGTAAGGTATTGCAAAGCAGAAATATAACAGCTGACAAAACAAATATTCCGATGAGCAATTTAATACCTGCAACCTATTTTCTGAAAGTAATCAAAAATGATAGTGAAGTGAAAGTATTCAAAATAATTAAAAAATAAGGAGATTGAAAATGAAAAAAATTATTCTTACAATGGCAATAATTATTTGCTCAGTATATGTAATGGCACAAGCGCCCGTAAAAATGACCTACCAATCAGTTATCAGAAATGAAGCCAACCAATTAGTAGCAAATCAGAGCATTAATATGCAAATAAGTATATTAAATGGCTACATTACAGGTGCAGCGGTATACACCGAGACACATTTACTCACCACTAATTCCAATGGCTTAGTTAGTTTGGAAATTGGAGGTGGAAATGTAGTTGATGGTTCACTTTCTACCATCGACTGGTCGCAGGGTACTTATTTTATTAAAACAGAAACAGACCCAACCGGAGGAACAAATTATACAATTACCGGCACAAGTCAATTATTATCAGTGCCTTATGCTTTGTATGCCCAAAAAGCCGGAAATGGTTTTAGTGCTGACTATAATGATTTGACTAATAAACCAGATTTTAATGGTTCTGAAACCAAAATAATAGCAGGAACGAACGCAACAGTTACCGGAAATGGAACGACAGAAAGCCCTTATGTGGTTAATGCAACTGGACTTACACCTGGTACCATAGCAGGTCAAATGCAATACTGGGATGGTTCAGCATGGGTAAATATAGCTCCCGGAATTAATTTACCGGGCAATCAGGCGCAAACCTTATGTCTGTGCAAGGGAATTCCCACCTGGGGACCCTGTCCTGCTGATATTGCTGCTATTACTAGCGCAATAGTAACTTCAGTATTAGCCACCACAGCTACTTGTGGTGGTACTGTGACAAATGATGGAGGAGCTACTGTAACTGCACGTGGGGTCTGTTGGAGTACTTCGGCGCATCCAACCATTGCAAACAGCAAAACATCCAATAGCACCGGAACCGGAGTCTTCACAAGCAATCTTACAGGTTTAACTGCAGCTACCACCTATTATGTAAGAGCCTATGCCACCAATAGTGCAGGTACATCTTATGGGTCTGAAGTTAGTTTTACTACTCAAAGTGGAAAAATACTTATGTTAACTTTTACAGCAACAAGCATAAAAGCATATGGTGCAAATGTAGGTGGAAATATAACAAATGATGGAGGATCGCCTGTTACCGAACGTGGTGTGCTTTATAGCACTACACCAAATGTGTTACAGAATTTAGCTACTGCTACAAAACTTACAAATGGCACAGGTACGGGAAGCTTTAGCATTGATTTGAGCGTTAACAATTTAACGAGAAACACAAAATACTATGTAGTTGTATATGCTATTAATAGTGTAGGAACATCCTATGGAACTATTGAAATCAGCTTTACAACCTCTAATGGTATTCCACTAATTAGTACAAAAGCAGCAAGCAGCATTAGGAGTACTACAGCAGTTAGTGGAGGTACTATCACAAACGATGGTGGCGTTCTGGCTGGTGAACGTGGAATATGCTGGAGTAAAACAGCTAATCCTACAACTAGTTTAACAACAAAAGTAAATATACTTGCTAATGGTACAGGAACTTATACCTGTAATCTAACCGGTTTAACTAAAAATACCACCTATCATTTAAGATCTTATGTTATAAATGAATTTGGTACATTTTATGGCGATGATTTGACATTCACAACTCAAAATGGTATTGCTATCGTAAGTGCAGATTCTGCAGCTAATGTAACAGCAACAACTGCAGGTATTTTAGCTACAATTTTAAGCGATGGTGGAGGTACAATTACCAATAGTGGGTTTTATTTTGGCCAAGACCCAAATTTTCAAAACCCGGGGATTGTTACTTTGACCAGAACATCAGGAGGACTGGGTTACAGTATGGGAAACTTAAACGAAAACACTACTTATTATTATAAGGCTTATGTAATGAACGAATATGGGACATTTTGGAGTGCTGTAATGAGCTTTAAAACAAAAAATGGAGTTATGAGTATAATAACAAAACCAGCCACTACTTTGCTTAGTACTTCCGTTGTTGCAGGTATAGAAATTTTAAACGATGGGGGCGGTACTGTATTATCAAGGGGAATATGTTGGAGCACTTCACCAAGTCCGGTCATGAATATACTTGGTAACGATTACCTTATGGATAATACTACTACTACAATACCCTTTAAGTCATGGAAAGTAACAGGATTATTGCCCGGCACAACTTATTATCTAAGAGCTTTTGCCACTAATAATGCTTTCTCTTTAGGATATCAGTATGGCGATGAAATAAGTTTTAAAACATTAGATATTCCAACATTAAGTAGTACAAATGCTGCAAGTGCTATAACAGGCACAACTGCAACAAGTGGTGGGAATATTACTACTGATGGTGCGTCTGAAGTGACAGTGCGTGGGCTATGTTGGAATGTATCGGGAAATCCAACTATTGCCGATAGTAAAACCACCGATGGTGGTACCGGTACCGGATTATTTACGAGTAATATGACTGGATTAATACCAGGTACAGTGTATTATGTAAGAGCCTATGCAACAAATGCAATAGGTACAGCATACGGTAGTCAGGTTAGTTTTTTAACCCCAAAAGCTACTTATACCATTGGCGAAACACTTCAGGGAGGTAAAATAGCCTATATTTATCAATCGGGTGACCCCGGTTATGTTGCAGGTGAAACCCACGGAATTATAGTTGCACCTTCCGCTCAAAGTGGTGGTGTAATATGGGGTGATATCTATGCACCTATAACAGGAGCTGACGGTACAGCTTTGGGTACCGGAAAACAAAACACTATTGATATTGTTACAACCCAATCCTTAGATATTTTTCCTTTAGAAACGTCGGCTGCACAAATTTGTAACAATCTGGTATTAAATGGTTATAACGATTGGTGGCTTCCTTCTATTGATGAATTAAAAAAGTTATATCTAAACAGAACTGCAATTGGGCTGGTTCTTGTAACATATTGGAGTTCAAGCGAAACTACTACAACAGCCAACGCATCTGTTTTTTCTATGATTGGAGGTTATACTGATGTCAACCCTAAGTCTACATCGCGTGCCGTTATTGCAATACGTTATTTTTAATTATATAAAAAAAATATGAAATTGAAAATTTCCAAAATTTTAAAATGTATAGCTATTTGTTTCCAATAACCCCGCTGCAAGTAGCATGAAATCTCTCATTATCAGCTGTCCGTAGCCTCTTTAGCTACGGACTGTGGAAAGCAAGTTTCCTAACTTGCATATTGAAAAACAAAAATATCCTGTTGCTCCGCACCTGTGTGTGGGTATGTTGTTGATTCAAATCTACAAAGATTACACTACACTGTAGCTTATAATCCTGGCTGTGTTTCAAATCCATTTGAAACGCAGCCGTTTTTTTGTTGCAAACAATTTTTAAATACGATTTGTTATTCAATCAAAAAGAAGTTTTGTATATTTGCAACGAAATTAAATGACTTTGAATGAACGACAAGGTAAAGTATTGGACCGAATTATCTGATTATGATTATGACACTGCATTAGCAATGTTAAATACTGGTCGCTACCTTTATGTTGGTTTTATGTGTCATCAAAGTATTGAAAAAATATTGAAAGCTTATTTTAATTCGATAAACGATGAACCTGCTCCTTTTACACATAGTTTGACACATTTAGCAAAAAGAACAGATTTATACCAACAATTCCCTGATATTTTAATTGATTTTTTAGATATTCTCGAGCCGTTAAATATTGAAGCAAGATATCCATCGCATAAAGAAAGATTAATGAAAAGCTTGACTAAGGAGCGTTGTTTATTTATTTTAGAAAACACTAAAGCACTGAAAATATGGATAATGGAGAGATTCTAAAAAAACTTTTAGCCTATAAACTTTTGGTATCAAAGCATTTTGAAATTGATAAAATGGTACTTTATGGCTCTTATGCAAAGGGCACTCAACGTATTGAAAGTGACATAGATGTAGCGATAATTGTGAATTCTGTAAATGGTGATTTTTTTACTTATGCTCCACTGTTATGGAAGTTACGAAGAGGAATAGATGATAGGATTGAACCAATATTGATTGAAAAAAACAATGATGAGAGTGGTTTTTTAAACGAAGTGCTAAAATCAGGAGTTGTTATTTGAAAGTTAATAAAAATCGCCCTGATAAAATTCATTTTTATCAGGGCGATTTAGCTAGTTAAGGTTTCGAAATTTTGAATTTATTTCACTATAATTTTTCCGGTTTGAAAAGCGTTACACAATTCTGCTTTTATGTTACATGAATCACAGAAAAACGATTTAAGGTAAGGACTTTGAAGAAATATCAAGCCTTTTTTTATGTAATATGTTATCAATTTAAAAATAAAATTGTATATTTACTCTGCAATCTTATACATACAAAATAGCTCATTTATGGAGTTTATCACACAATACCTTCAATCTATCGCCCCATTGTGTAGTTATAGTTTGAACTTAGTTTTACAAACCATTTCCGAAGAAAAAATAAAGCGGAATACGTTGGTAGTAGAACAAGGCAAACACAATAAACACATGTATGTTATCAAACAAGGACTTGTACGAGCCTTTGTGAACGAAAATGGGGAGGATAAAACAATCAGTCTGTGGATGGAAAACGAAACCTTTGGCGATATTTACACCTATATTACCGGCGAAGTAGCTACAAAAAGCTATATTGCCATCGAAGATTTGATAGTCTATAAATTTGACTCCGAAAAATTCAGAGCTTTATTCGATATAAATCATGAAATATGTAATCTGGGTCGATTATTAGTCGAAAATTTTATTATCCGAAGCAAATTCGAATGTTTTTTCCACTCCAAAGCTTCGCCGAAAGAAAAATACCAATTTTTGTTCGAAAACCGAAAACAACTCATCTACAGAGTAAAGTTAAAAGACTTAGCTTCCTATATTAACATTACACCCGAAACTCTTTCGCGCATCAGAAAAAAGTAAAAGCTAACAATTGATTTAACATATAACGTTAAATTTATTGATTTGAATCAATTTTTTTTAGAGAGCAACTGTATACTTTTGTATTGCAGCTGCTCTTTTTTATTTTATAAATAATTGAAAAACAATATATTACAATAACAAATACAAACTACTACAAATAAGTATAGTTAAATAAAATATATACTACATGCTATGTAATAGTTAATGCTACAAAATAAATTAACACAAAAATAATATAAACCCTCAAAAAAATTAAACGTATGAAACGAATTAGTATCACACTCATTACTATGCTGTTAGTTGGGCTATTGTCTGCCCAAAACGTAGGTATCAATACCGACGGTGCAGCACCCGATGCATCGGCTATGCTCGATGTAAAATCAAGTGCAAAAGGCTTATTAATGCCTCGTATGACCAAAGCGCAACGCGATGCAATTACTTCGCCCGCTAATGGATTGCTGATTTACCAAACCGACAACACCGCAGGGTTTTATTATTACAATGGTTCGGTATGGACAGCTGTAACAGCTGCGGCAGGTTCCGAAAGCGACCCTATTTTTACGGCATGGAATAAAAGCACAGGCATTTCCATTACCAAAAGTCAGGTGAGCGATTTTGGAACATACCTAACAAGTTATGCAGGCACCACAGCCCCTACAGGTACTACCCGTGCCAATTACGATGGGTATATGTATGCTACCCGTTTTTATGGCGATGGTTCGCAGCTTACAGGCATTACTGCCACCGGCTACAGTGGCACATTGCCCATTGCCAATGGTGGAACCGGACAAACTACAGCTGCTACAGCCATTAATGCCCTGTTGCCTGCACAAACCAGCAATTCAGGCAAATACCTCACTACCAATGGCACTGCTGCCAGTTGGGGAGCCCTTACCAGCAGTCAGTGGACAACTACCGGCAGCTATATTTATTATAATACCGGCAACGTTGGCATCGGTACAACAACCCCTACTGCAAAACTCCACCTTGTTGATGCAACTACAAATCAAAATACAATAACTATCTCGAAAACAGGGACACCCGCAAACAGCTATGGACTAAATGTAGCCGTAAGCGGAGGTACAAGCTGGAACGAAGGAATGATTGTAACGGCTAATGGCACAGGTTCGGTGGGTAATATTGGTGTGTATGCGATAGCAGATGGTGCTGCTCCAGATAATTACGGATTAAGAGCGGCAGTTTCAGGTGGAAGCAGCGAAAACTTCGGAATACATACAGAAGTAACAGGCAGTACCGGACTAACTTATGGTGGATATTTTAAAAATACATCCACTTCCACATCCGGTAAATACGGCGTTTATGCTTTTGCCACCGGAAGTTCAGCAGGCATTAATTACGGAGGTCAATTTTCTGCTTCCGGCAGTACGACTACTAATTTTGGTTGCTATGGTTCAGCCAGCGGAAGTACAGGCAACTATAATTATGGGGGGTATTTCCAGGCTGTTTTAACAGGTGGAACCACAAATTATGGCGTTCTGGGAAAATCGGTGGGCGTAACCACAGGCACCAATATTGGCGGGTATTTTTCGGCATCAGGCTCGTCAACTAATAATTATGGGCTTCTTGTGGAAAGTGGTAACGTAGGTATCGGAACAACCACACCTTCATCAAAACTACATATTGCCGGTGCTGATATGAATAAAGCACTTTTGTTTGAGAACACTTCTGCAAATGCCGGTCGTAATTTTATTTTATTCAAAACACAGGGGACCGAACAGGGCTACATTGGTTTAGGAGGTGGAGCGACAAATCATATGTCAGTTGCTGCTTATGGCGCATCCAATAATCTCTTTTTAGAGACTAATGGCACTGTAAAAATGACTGTTTTACCAAGCGGAAATGTTGGTATCGGAACAACTACACCAGCCTACAAACTCCATATTCAAGATGCCACATCACCTGCTTTAGCCATACAGTACAGCACTAATAGTGATTATCCTTATCTTTTATCAAATGCAAGCAACGATCTTGTTATTGGAAGCGTAGGTTCGGGATCACATTCTGTTTTTAAATCAAACGGCAATGTGGGCATCGGAACGACGACACCGGATGTTAAATTAAAAGTTGTGACTAATGTTGCAGATTACACAGCGGCACTCAGTAATACGTTAAACTCAACAGGTAGTATGGGTCTTTTTATTTCTAACGGCTCAAATAGTACCGGTGGTGCTACTATGGTTGGTTTTTACAGACCAGATGGCACTACGATTGGCTCTATCACCCAAAATACTGCAACAAATGTTGCTTACAATACCACTTCCGACCGCCGTTTAAAAGACAATATCGTAAACACCCATTTTGGCATCAACGATTTAATGAAAATACAAGTGCGCGATTATGTGTACAAAGCCGACCCTGCCCATACGCCAACAACCGGTTTTATAGCTCAGGAGCTGTATGAGATTTTCCCTAATGCCGTGAGCAAACCTGCAAATGAAGAAGAAATGTGGAGTATTGATTATGGCAAAGTAACGCCATTGCTGGTAAAAGCTATACAAGAGCAACAAAAGCAAATAGTCGAGTTAAAAGCTGAGATAGAAAAGCTGAAAGTAGGGAAATAATAATTAAAAAAATATGAAATCAATATATATCATTCTAATTCTGCTTGCTGTTGCCACCTTAGCTCGGGCACAGGGTTTAGTAAACAACGGAGGCAATATAGTGGTGTCGTCGGATACCTATTTGGTTGTCGATGGCACTTCGGGTAACCTGCAAAACGAAAGTGGTGTAATCGACCTAACCGGCAAACTCAAGCTTGACGGTAACTTTACCAACAATGTAACTGCTGCCAGCGCATTTGGCACATTAGCATCGGGTAGCGAAGTGATTCTTGCCGGCACAGGCACACAAACTATTGGTGGAAATTCTACGGCGGTATTTACATTCGATAAACTCACCGTAAACTCCGGCGCTACCGTGCAAGCAACAGCAGGGAAACAACTTACTCTCAACGGCGACCTCACAAACAATGGGACTTTCACTATTGGTGCCAGCAACGAAGAACAATCGACCGTAAAAATTAGCGGGTCGATTAGCGGAGCAGGAACTTACAATATGCAAGCTTACCTCACCGCCGGTCGTAACTGGTATGTGTCGAGTCCGGTATCGGGAGCCAAATCGAGCGTATTCAATGCTGCTTCGAATCCCATAATGTGGTACGACGAAGCGCATGGTTCAACAGTTCCCTGGGCAGCAATTACCGATAACACCACAGATTTAGTACCATTCAGAGGGTATATTGCCACAGTTCCAACAAACGGAAATGTAACTTTTACAGGTGGTAGTATCAATAACAGCGCTCAAACTTTAACAGTTTATCGTACGGCCGGTCAAACCAAAGAAGGTTTTAACCTTGTGGGAAATCCGTATCCGGCATTCTACAATTTTGGGAGTTCAACCAAAACAAACATTCAACCATCGTATTGGTACAGAGCTAAAAACGCAGGTAACACAGCCTACGTTTTTGATACTTACAGCGTAACAAACAGACTGGGAACAAGCCTGAGTGGAAAATCGGTAACTGCCAACATCCCACCCATGCAAGCGTTTTGGGTGCGTGTAGACGAAGGACAGAGTTCGGGAACTATTTCGTTCGATAAACAATATATTAATCACCGCGACCTAACCGCCAATCGCCGTCGCAGTCCCGAAGCTTCGAATGCAAAATATGTACGTTTGCAGGTATCAAATGGCGTTAATTACGACGAAGCCATACTCGTTTTCAATCCCTTAGCTTCGGATGGATACGATGCTTACGATTCGCCAAAAATGAGTAACGGTAGTGCTTCCATTCCGGAGCTTTACAGCAAAGCGGGCAACGAAGTTGTAGCCATAAATGGTATGAAAGCATTCGAAACTGAAAAAAATGTTGCTTTAGGTTTTAATACTGCTCAAAGCAATAGTTTTACGATAAAAGCAACAGAAATTACAGGTTTCGATGCGAGTTACAAAATTGTTTTATACGATGATGTGTTGAAAACCGAACACGATTTAACGAGCCTTTCGAATTATGAATTCAGCTCATCGGTAGTAAATACGCTAAGTCGCTTCGAAGTGCGATTTAAAGCTCCGGGAATTACAACCGGCTTTGATAACAATGCCAATGCAACAGCCCGCTTTGTACGCAACGACAATACGCATATTGCTTTGCATTTCGATGGACAAATTTACAGCGACAATTGCATAACTATTTACAATACAGCGGGTATGGCTTTAACCAATAAGCTTATTCGTAGCAATATTACCGAAATGCATCTACCCTACCCTGCAGGCGTTTATATTGTGCAGGCTCGTTTAGCAAATCAAACTATTACTCAAAAAATAACGATTAAATAAAACACACCACAAAAATTATGAACAACACAACTAAAATCAAGCGAACCTACAAAACTCCCGAAATTGAGTATGTAATGATGGATTCTGAAATTAGCTTACAACTTCAATCACATCCGCCAATTCCGGTAAATGAGAATCCGGGGTCAGGATATATCAACTTTCAGGATAACGACCCCTATAAAATGGCATAAATTTAAAAGAGAACCTATTGTAGGTTCTCTCTTTTTTTTAAAATAAAAATAAATGCGACAGTATTTTTATACAAATTATTACAGCATAAAAATTTGATATACAGTATTTTTGTATAATACTTTTTTGGTTAGATTTTATTATTGCAATTATTTATTATAAATCTAAGATTTAAGCTATGAATACCAGCCCACTTTACGCATTTACCTTCAATAAAATTATTTTAAATAATGAGGGAATTCCTGTCGATTATATTTTTTTGGAGGTGAATAAAACTTTCGAAAATATCACAAATCTGAAGGCCGAAAATATTATTAATAAGCGTGTTTTAGAAGTTATTCCAAACTTCGATAAATGGGACTTTGACTGGATTGGAACCTACGGAAGAGTAGCGTTGACGGGAGAAGAGACAGAATTTGAGGTGTATTCATCGGATGTAAAACATTGGTATCACGTACATGCCTATTCAACCGAGAAATACTATTTCACAACCGAACTTATTGATATTACGCACGCAAAAAATGCTGAAATCAAGCAAATTGAAAAAGAAAATAATTTTCAAACTTTTTTTAATTCTGTCGACGATTTTCTGTTTGTACTTGATACCAATGGCTTAATGATTGATGTAAACGAAGCCGTCGTTCGCCGACTCAAATATTCGAAAGACGAACTCTTGGGACAGTCGGTATTGATACTACATCCTGAAGAGCGGCGAGAGGAGGCTGGTGCTATTGTTGTCGCTATGATAGCTGGTACTAAGGACTTTTGTCCTATACCACTTGTTACAAAAGATGGAAATGAAATACAAGTGGAAACAAGGGTATATCCAGGTATTTGGAATGGAGACCCAGCACTTTTTGGTGTTGTAAAAGACGTTACAAAAATGAAACAATCGGAAGAGAAGTTTTCGAAAGCATTTCATTCGGGATCAAATTTGATGGCAATATCAACTATTAGTACAGGACGGTATATAGAAGTAAATGATTTGTTTTTGGAAGTTATGCAATTTACAAAGGATGAGGTAATTGGTAAAAGTACATTGGAACTGAACCTTTTTGATGATTTACACCAAAGAGAAATAATAAAAACGATAATAAAGGAAAATGGATTTGTCAATAATGCGGAGGTAAAAATAAAAACTAAAACAGGCAAAGCGCTTATTGGATTGTTTTCGGGAACTAATATAAATATTGGCGATGAACCGTGTTTACTAACCACCATGATT
>Ga0247841_10010117_pt1 | contig 12943 bp, 8 predicted proteins | sample LaCruzMarch2015__2_FD_192410 | JGI IMG/M metagenome (GOLD analysis project Ga0247841, IMG submission 192410) | Freshwater microbial communities from meromictic Lake La Cruz, Castile-La Mancha, Spain - LaCruzMarch2015_18m | ecosystem: Environmental > Aquatic > Freshwater > Lake | place: Spain... | reverse complement strand
CGGCGGCCGCATCGTCGCTGCCGGCAGTATCCGGGACATAATGGAGGCGGTTGAGTCGACGACGGGGCAATACCTGAGTGGGGCCAGGTATATTGCCATGCCGTCAACCCGCAGAAACGGGTCCGGTAAATACTTGGTCATCAGGAAAGCAGGGGAGAACAATCTGAAAGACATAGATGTTAAGATCCCGCTTGGCAAGCTGGTCTGCATCAGCGGTGTTTCGGGAAGCGGCAAGAGTACATTGATGAACGACATATTGTATAAAAAACTGGCGCAGATTTTTTACCAGGCAAAAGATAAGCCGGGGAAATGCGCCGGCATCAGCGGGACCGAGAATATAGACAAGGTCATCAATATCGACCAGTCGCCCATCGGGCGCACACCGCGCAGCAATCCGGCAACATATACGGGGGCGTTCACTCCCATCAGGGAACTTTTCTCCTCCGTGCCGGAGGCCCGCGTGAGAGGCTACGGGCCGGGTCGTTTTTCATTCAACGTGCGAGGCGGCCGTTGCGAATCCTGCCAGGGTGACGGCTACATACAGATCGAGATGCAGTTCTTACCCGATGTCACAGTGCCCTGCGAGGTATGCAAAGGCAGGCGATACAACCGGGAAGCGCTCGAGATACAGTTCAAAGGAAAGAATATCGCCGACGTGCTGGATATGACGATTGAAGAGGCCACGGCCTTCTTTGCCAACTTCCCCAAGGTTAAGAATAAGCTCGCAACATTGCAGGATGTGGGGCTTGGTTATATGCGGTTGGGTCAGCCGGCTCCCACACTGTCGGGTGGAGAGGCACAGAGGGTCAAGCTCGCCTCAGAACTGTCGCGCAGGTCTACCGGCAGGACCCTGTATATATTGGATGAGCCGACCACCGGGCTTTCCTTCGCAGATATCGATTGCCTGCTGAGGGTTATCCAGCGATTGGTGGATTCGGGTAATACGGTAATCATAATAGAGCATCACCTGGATGTAATAAAAAATGCAGACCATATCATCGACCTCGGCCCGGGTGCGGGTGATGAGGGCGGTTATCTCATAGCTGCCGGCACACCTGAGGAGGTGGCAGGCATCGAGGCTTCCGCTACAGGCAGCTATTTAAAGAACGTGCTGGCCGGGCATACTCTCGCTACCGCTCCTCGACTATAGCGTAAACCGGTTCATTTATCTTATCCGTATAATCTGATAATATATTGGAATTCGTGTGTTGGTAAGCGCAAATGAAGGATGTCTTACCGGTTTACGGGGCATTAAAATGTTAAAGGACAGAGAATGAAATGCGGCAGGAGGGGAAATGTTTGATCGGATAAATTCGGCCCGATTGGCTACTCTGATATTACTACTGGGTGCACTTATCTTGTCAGCTGCATGCTCGGCAGGCGATGACCAACCGGCGCAGCAGGGTGGCAACCAGCCGGTTGCCGGCAAAGCAGATATCTCGGTAAAAGTTATACCGCAGAAGTCCATAACCCCTGCCATCTATCTGCAGATGCCCAACCTGAAGATCACGTTTGTTGATTATGAGATTACCAATAATGGCAATAGTCCGGTCAGGGTAAGCATAGAGTCCGATATCCAGGGCTATTCAGAGAAGGCTTTTGACATGGTGGATATCGGTCCGCATGCTACAGTTGTTGTAGGACAAACTCCCATACTTAAGCCGAATGCAATACCACTCGAGATATCAAATACCACGTTGCATTATAAGATCGCCGATGGTAGCGGCGCCGTCATCCAGGAGCAGACATTGCCGGTCAAGATATACGGCAGAGATACGATGCGCTGGGCAATACAGGAGGGCGAAGATTGGGCTGATACCTCGTACTTTATAGCGGCGTTTGTTACCCCTCATGCGCCGGAGATCGATGAACTCGTACGCAAAGCCGCGGAATATCACCCTGATAATTCCATGCAGGGCTACCAGTGCAGCTCGTGTTCCGATGAGCAATGGAACGAATATACCAGGGCACAGGTGAAGGCAGTTTATGAGGCGCTGCAACAGGATTACCAGCTTAAATACATCAACTCCACCATTGCCTACAGCAACGAGTCTGAGGCCCCCCAAAGAGTCCGTTTGCCATCGGAGTCTCTTAACACAAGCTCATCAAATTGCATAGACGGCACTGTGCTCTACGCCGCAGCGCTGGAATCCATGGGGATGCATCCCTACCTGGTGATCACGCCGTCACATGCTTTCCTGTGCTATGAAATCAACCCTGATGAACCGAACAACCTCGCCTGTCTGGAAACCACAATGACAAGTTCAGCTTCTTTTGAGGACGCCACAGAGGCGGGCGAGCAGGAATTGACTGAAGAACAGTCTAATGGCAATCTAAAATCAGGGAAATCCACATTGCTCTCCGTGCAGGAATTGAGAGCTAAAGGCATACTGCCGATGAAGTGATCCCGCGGCGCCCGCGACCCCATTTGGACCTCATCAGCTTAAATCGCTAATTTGTTACTCGATCTCGATATCTTTGATGCTTAGTTCGGTGCCCCCGGTAACCTGGATTTTGGTGCTGCCGCACTTTGGGCATACGTACTCATATTCTTTGATGGAGAAATCGGAGTTGCAATCGTTGCAGTGGCCGCTGACAGGCACCTCTTCGACATTCAGGTATGCTCCCCCGGCGATAGTGTCCTTGGCAACGAGTCCGAAGCAGAAAGTCAGCTGCAGTGGGACGATACCGCGTAACTCCCCGGCCACCAGGTTGATCCTGGTTATCTTCGATGCGCCTTCCTTGCCGGCTGCGCTGAGCGCAATATCCAGGATATTCTGGGCAATGCCCATCTCATGCATGGCCGGCCCCGCCGGATTTACTCCGGTGCTTGGCTGTCAGCCATGATACCCATTCATCCAGCCCAGTTCCTTTTGTACAAGATATTTCGATGATGTCGATGGCCGGGTTTATCTTGCGGGCGTTAGCCCTGGCCTCCGCAAGGTTAAAGTTGGTGTATTGAAGCAGGTCCATTTTATTGATCAGCATCAGTGCCGATTCACGGAACATCAGCGGGTATTTTAACGGCTTCTCATCGCCCTCAGTCACGCTCAAGATCATGATCTTGAAATCCTCTCCGATAATGAACTCGGCGGGACAAACCAGGTTTCCCACGTTCTCGACCACCAGTATATCTATCGCATTCAACTTAAGGTGGGGCAAAGCTGAAGCGACCATGTTGGCATCCAGGTGGCAGGCCGTTCCCGTGGTCAGCTGCACAGCGGGGATATTAAACTTGCTGATGCGGTCGGCGTCCCGTGTCGTCTCTATATCGCCGACAACAACACCCAGTCTGAGTTTGCCTGAGAGCTTCTCGGCAGTCTTCTCCAGCAGAGAGGTTTTGCCTGCTCCCGGCGAACTCATCAGGTTGAGCACCAGGTTATGGTTCTTATTAAAGAGTTGCCTGTTCTCTCCCGCTATCCGGTCATTAGCCTGCAGCACATCCTGCATAACGTTAATTTTCATAAAAATACCTCTTGGCTGCTTTTATACTTAGAAGAGCTCCGCAGGTAAGTATACATTTTTAATAGTTTGTGTGCAAAGGAAATCACAACCCCGTGTTTGTAATAGGCTATAGTATTTACTTATAATTAAACGCTCGCCGGGCATCGGCACGAAGAACCCTGTAATAAATATGAACTTCACACGGAACGTACATGGATAATCATGTTCAATTGGTCATACCTGAGCGAATCTCGGGTTTAGGTGAGCTTGCCTATAATATGTGGTGGAGCTGGCATCCTGATGCCAGGAACCTGTTCAAGAGGCTGGATAGGCTGCTGTGGAAAAACACAGGCCACAACCCGGTCAGGATGTTAAAGGAGATACCCTATCATCAGCTGGTGGCCTGTGCCGAGGATGCGAATTACCTGAGCAGCTATGATTCGGCTATGGAAGAGTTCCGTAAAAGCCTTCTCGTGGATACCTCCTGGTTCAAAACACAATATCCCGAGGACGCAGATAGATTAATAGCCTACTTCTCCCTGGAATTCGCCCTGCATAACTCTCTACCGCTTTATGCCGGTGGATTAGGTGTTCTGGCCGGAGACTACTGCAAGGCCGCCAGTGACCTGGGCATACCGATGGTCGGGGTGGGTTTTATGTACCCGCAGGGCTATTTTCATCAGCATATATCGCAGGAGGGCTGGCAAACCGAAGTCTATGATCAGCTAAGTTATGATAACGTGGCGGTTTCACGGGTCTTAGATAAGGATGGCAAAACTCTGACCGTTACAGTGCCCCTGGATAATATTCATATCGAGGTCGCCGCCTGGGTTTTGAACGTGGGTCGCGTCAAGCTATATTTGCTGGATACAAATCTTGATGCAAATCCCCAGGCCTACCGGGGACTCACTGCCAGACTATATAGCGGAGACAGGGAACTAAGGCTGCTCCAGGAACTGGTCATAGGGATAGGCGGGGTACGCATATTACGGGCGCTGGGACTGAGGCCGACAGTCTGGCATGCCAACGAGGGACACACCACCTTTATGCTGGTGGAACGCCTGCGAGAATTCATCGGGACAGGTATGACGATTGATGCTGCGCTGAAAGCTGTGGCCGAGACATCGGTGTTTACCACGCATACGCCCCTTCCCGCGGGCAACGACGCGTTCCCGACCGGCATCATAGAAAAATATTTCCATTCTTATTGGGGACAATTAGGCATTACACGAGAGCAATTTTTCGATTTCGGCACCACTCGCGAGGACAGAGGATCTTTCAATATGACGGTGCTGGGGCTGAAATTGGCGAACTATAGGAACGGTGTAAGTAAGCTGCACGGTGAAGTCTGCCGCAAGATGTGGCACGGCCTTTGGCCGGATAAAGCTGAAGCGGATGTGCCGATCATTTCGATAACCAACGGTGTTCATTTGCCGACCTGGGTGGCACCCCAGTTCCAGGTTCTGTTCAGAAGGTTCCTGGGGGATGATTGGGAGGAGCACCAGGCTGAATCGGGCAGGTGGGATGGCATCAGGGATCTGCCCGATGAATTGATCTGGAACATGCACCGTTGGCTGAAGTTCAAGCTGGTCGGCGCCATACTGGACCGCGCGCGGGACAGGTGGTCCGTTGACCGCGTTGCCGCCATTCAGCCGCTGGCTATGGGCGCATTGCTCGATCCCGAAGTATTGACCATCGGATTTTCCAGACGCTTTACAGGATATAAGAGAGCCGCTCTCATATTTAAAGATACCGAAAGACTTAAAAAAATATTGAATAGCGAGATACAGCCGGTACAGATTATCTTTGCCGGCAAGGCCCATCCCCAGGACGATGACGGTAAAAGGCTGATACAGCAGGTCTATAATTATGCTAAGGACCCCGAATATGGAGGCAGGATTGCCTTTGTCGAAGATTATGATCTGCATATGGCCCGGGACCTGGTGGCCGGAGTGGATGTCTGGTTGAACACACCACTGGTCCTGATGGAGGCCAGTGGTACGAGCGGTCAGAAAGCATCGGCGAACGGGACAATCAATCTGAGTGTGCTGGACGGCTGGTGGTTTGAAGGCTATAACGGAGATAACGGCTGGGCTGTGGATGAGAGGAGCCAGATCAATTCAGCAGACCGGGATAGCGTTACCGCAAAAGCTATATACGAGTTACTGGAAGACCAGGTGATTCCTCTTTATTATGAGCGGGATATCAACGGCACACCTCACGGGTGGATAAAGATGATGAAGGAGAGCATCCGCTCGAATGCACCGTATTTCAATACATCGCGGATGGCCGGTGAATATGTCGAACGTTTCTACATAAAAGCACTCAAGTACGCCTCAGCGAATCATCTCGAATAAATCGTGTGGATAGTCAGCATTGTTCCATCTACGTATTGTGCTATGATCGGAAATTCAGTAATCTATTAGCGGAATGAAAAAGCCATTGAAAAAAATTGGAGTATTGACTTCCGGTGGCGATGCTCCCGGTATGAACGCTGCCATCAGATCCGTGGTACGCAGTGCCATATTTCACGGATTGGAGGTCACGGGCATACGGCGTGGATTCTCGGGCTTAATCGCCGGTGAGTTCCAGAAGTTTAACCAGAGGTCGGTAGCCAACATTATCCAAAAAGGTGGAACTATCCTGGAGACCTCCCGCTGCAACGATATGCTGGAGGCGCAAGGACGTAAGAAGGCTATAGATGCTTTGCTTGCGCAGGAGATCGACGGCTGCGTAATAATAGGAGGAGGCGGTTCATTCCATGCTGCCCATGATATGGGTGAGGAAAGCGACATCGCCTTTATCGGTGTGCCCGGCAGCATAGACAACGATATCTGGGGCACAGACAGCTCAATTGGCTTTAACACGGCCGTGAATACTGCCCTTGACGCAATAGACCGAATCCGGGACACAGCGAGTGCCTTCGAAAGGATATTCTTTGTTGAGGTGATGGGAAGAAAATCCGGGTTCATCGCCCTAAATGTCGGGCTGGCAGGCGGAGCGGAGCAAATCATTGTTCCGGAGATCCATATTGATATCGAGGAACTCTGCCAGAACCTGAGGGAGAGTTTTAAACGGGGGAAGAGGAGCAGCATTATCGTTGTTGCCGAAGGTAACACGGTGGACGATACTATCAATATCGCAAAATATGTCCAGATGCGCCTCAAAGTTGAGACACGGCTGTGTACTCTCGGTCACATCCAGAGAGGAGGATCGCCTACAGCCGCAGACAGGATACTTGCCAGCTGCCTGGGCATAGCAGCCGTTGAAGGTCTGCTGAACGGGAAAAAAGGGCACGCCGTGGGCGAGGTTAAAGGTGAGATCGTTTACACACCTTTCAGAGAAACGTGGGAAAAGAAGAAGACCATCGATGAACGTTTCCTCAAGTATATACCGGTATTGTCACAGTAGGATAATATGGCTTTAGTGACGTCCCGCTGCCGGACATGACAATCGGGCAGTGCCAAGCGGCAGGGAAAAGAACAATCCTGTTTATATTTCTAATATTCTGAGGAGGGTTACCCATGGAGATAGTCAAATGGTTTGAGGACCTTGGTAAGGCTGATGTCAATAAGGCCGGTGGAAAAGGCGCCAACCTCGGTGAGCTGGTAAAAGCGGGGCTTCCGGTGCCGCCTGGATTCGTTGTGACGGCACAGGCATACCTGTTGTTTACTACGGAGATCGGGCTTTCGCAGAAGATCGTACACGCTATGGAAGGGCTGGATGTCGATGATACCGCTGCGCTTCAGGCCAAGGCCAGGGAGGTGCAGGAGATGATAATAGGGACTGAGATGCCGGCCACTATCAAGAGTGAAATCTTGAAGGCGTATGATGAAATGGCTGGTAAGGACTCGACCAAGGCTCTGTTTGTAGCAGTCAGGTCATCGGCTACTATGGAAGATTCTGAGCAAGCTTCCTTTGCGGGTATGAACGCAACATTCTTGAATGTCCGTGGGCGGGAAGACCTGATCCGTAAAGTGAAAGAATGCTGGGCTTCTCTGTATGGTGCAAGGGTAATATCCTACCGGGCCAAAAAAGAATTTTACGACGAGCCGGTTATAGCTGTGGTTGTGCAGAAAATGGTTAATTCAGACAAAGCTGGCGTTATGTTCACAGCTAATCCCAGAAACAACAATCTTAACAGCCTGGTGATTGAAGGCGCATTCGGACTAGGTGAGGTGGTGGTTGGGGGACTGGTATCGCCCGATTACTACGAAGTAGAAAAAAGCGGCCTGAAGCTAAAGGACGCCAGGGTGTCGCACAAAAACTTCAAGATAATACGTGACGAAAAAGGCCGCAACAAGAATATTGACCTCTCGGAGAAAGAAGCGAACGAACAGGTGCTTACAGACAAGGAAATACAGCAAATCGCCGGGCTGGGAATGAAAATCGAGCAGCATTATGGTAGCCCGCAGGATACTGAATGGGCAATTGAAGGTAAGAAAGTCTTCATGCTTCAGTCCAGGCCGATAACCACCCCAATTAGTTCGGTGAAGGTAGAGTCGGAAACCCCGGAGGAGGAGAGCAAGGAGTTGGTCAGGGGACTGGGGGCCAGCCCGGGCCGCGGCAGTGGAGAGGTACGCGTGCTTGTTTCTCCGGATAAGGATAATGGATTCGAGAGTGGGGATGTGCTGGTTGCTGAGATGACAACCCCTGATTGGGTGCCCCTTATGATGAAGGCTTCTGCAATCGTCACTGATGGCGGCGGCGTGACGTGCCATGCGGCCATTGTATCCCGCGAAATGGGCTTACCCTGTGTTGTGGGAACGAGAAGTGCTACCAAGATACTGCAGGACAAGATGCTTGTTACAGTGGATGGAACTCATGGCATCGTCTATGAAGGTAGATTGAAAGAAGACAAGAAAGCGCAAGACAAGGGAACCGAAGTAATAGCTAAATCGGCCCCAATTGTCACTGCGACCAAGCTATACGTCAATCTTGCCATGCCGCATGAAGCGGAGAGAATAGCCAAGGAGGATGTTGATGGCGTTGGGCTGCTGAGGGCCGAGTTTATGGTCATTGATGCCTGTGATGGTGTACACCCGCGGCAATTGATTGAAGAGGGCAAGAGCAACCAGTTCGTTGATGCTATGGTCAGGAAACTGCGCATATTCACCCGCGCTTTTTATCCAAGGCCGATTATTTACCGTGCTATCGATTTCCGCACCAACGAATTCCGCAATCTGCGTGGCGGTGACAAATATGAAACCGTCGAACAAAATCCCATGATTGGATTCCGTGGATGCTACCGGTACATCCTGAACCCCGACCTCTTTGAGCTTGAGTTGAAGGTAATCCAGAAGGTCAGGGAACTGGACAAGAATTTACACCTGATGATCCCCTTCGTACGAACGCTATGGGAATTCAAACGCTGCAAGAAGCTTATAGATGACAGCGGACTTGGTGATGACAGGGAAATGCAGCTATGGGTAATGGCAGAGGTGCCTTCAGTGATTTACTGGCTTGAAGACTACGCTAAAGCTGGTATTAATGGAGTATCCATCGGGTCAAATGATCTCACACAGCTCATGCTGGGCGTGGATAGGGATAGTGAGATATGTGCCCCGCTGTTTGATGAACGTGATAAGGCGGTGCAGGAGGCCATTAAATCTATTGTGAAAACCTGCCATAAGATGGGCATTACCTGCTCAATCTGCGGGCAGGCGCCTTCCTATTACCCTGACTTCGCGGAGAGGCTGGTGGAATGGGGCATTACATCTGTGTCGGTAAACCCGGACGTTATTGACAGGGCAAGGCACAACGTCGCGGCGGCTGAACAACGCATGCTGCTTAAGATGGCGCGAAAAATGACTGTGAGCGAAGAGTAGTATAATAAAATAAGCGGCGATAATTGCAGGATAACTGCTATTTAGCACGGCAGTTATCCTGCTTTTTATTGAGATGAATAATTTACGTAATTTCAGCATCATCGCCCATATAGATCACGGCAAGTCCACGCTGGCCGACCGCATCCTTGAGATGACCGGCATGGTCAGGAAGACCAGCATGGACCAGATGCTGGACAGCATGGATCTTGAGAGGGAGAGGGGTATTACTATCAAGGCAAAATCGGTCCGCATACCTTACAAATCATCGGATGGGAACGATTACATATTAAACCTGATAGATACGCCCGGCCATGTCGATTTCAGCTACGAAGTATCACGCAGCTTGAAAGCGTGCGAGGGGGCAGTCCTGCTGGTGGATGCAACACAGGGCGTGGAAGCTCAGACGATTGCAAATGCCAACCTGGCCCTTGATGCCGGTTTGAAGATCATCCCCGTTATAAACAAAATCGACCTGCCCAATGCCATGCTTGACGACTGCAGCCTGCAGCTTTATACCATGCTGGGCCTGGGTATCGAAGACATACTTCATGTCTCGGCAAAGGACGGACGCGGGGTAGCCGAGCTGCTTGAGGCCATTGTTGATCGGATACCTCCCCCCTCGGGAAGTGCGTCCGATCCATTAAAGTGCCTTATCTTCGATTCATTTTACGATCCATACCGTGGAGTCATACCGCATTTGCGCGTCTTCTCAGGTCATATCGCGTCCGGTGACAAGATCATGCTCAAATCCTCCGAAAAGATTTTTGAGATCGAAGAGGTGGGATATTTCAGCCTGGGTCTGGCCCGGTCTGAAAGCATACAGGCCGGTGAGGTCGGGTATGTTGTAGCCCTCATCCGGAACGCGGGCGAGATACACGTGGGTGATACTATAGTATCTGCCGACCATCCGGAAGTGCCCGCGATACCGGGATTCAGGATGTCGCAGCCGATGGTGTATTGCGGGGTTTATCCTATTATCACCAGCGATTACGCCAAGCTTGGAGCTGCGCTTGAGAAATTCAAGCTCAATGATTCCTCTGTTGTTTTCGAGAAGGAAAATTCGGCTGCCCTCGGCTATGGATATCGCATGGGGTTCCTGGGCATGCTGCATATGGAGATAGCACTTGAAAGGCTGAAGCGGGAGTATGAGCAGGATATAATCGCCACTATGCCTTCTGTCATCTATCGTGTCTTTCTCAAGGATGGTGAAGTCCTTATGCTGGACAATCCGTCCAAATTCCCTCCCGAGGGTGAGATAGACCATATCGAAGAACCGGTCATCAGGACCAGGATTATCGTGCCATCGGATTACGTGGGGCCTTGCATGGAGCTGTCCGATGCCAAGCGCGGTGTCCTGATCGGTATTGAGCATCCTGATGACAGGCGCGCCGTCCTTGTGTACGATTTGCCGCTTGCTGACATGATCACCGATTTTTACGACAGGCTGAAGAGCGTCAGCCGCGGCTATGCCAGTATGGATTACGAAATGAACGGGTATCGGGCGGGAGACCTGGTGAAGGTGGATATTCTGGTCAACAACGGGCCGGTAGACGCCCTCTCGTATATAGCGCCCAAGGAAGGAGCTGCCCTGAGAGGCCGGGCACTCATACATAAATTGAGCAAGACCATTCCCAAGCACCTCTTTAAGATACCCCTGCAGGCAGCCATCGGTTCGCAGGTCATAGCCAGGGAGGATATCTTCCCCCGCCGCAAGGACGTGCTGGCTAAGTGCTATGGTGGCGACATAACGCGAAAACGGAAGTTACTGGAAAAGCAAAAGGAAGGCAAGAAAAAGATGAAGATGATCGGTTTTGTGGAGGTTCCTCAGGAAGCCTTTTTATCGCTGATGAAAATAGAGGATTAGGCTGCTGTCATGCACGGCCTCTACATTCATATCCCTTTTTGTATCAGCAAATGTTATTACTGTGATTTCTACTCATTAACTGATGTGCCTGAGTTGATGGACAGGTATGTCGATGCCCTGTTCTCCGAGGCCATTAGCTATAAAGGCATGGGTTTCGCTACTCTCTATATCGGCGGCGGTACGCCCAGCCTTTTGGGATCGGCAAGGCTGGAAAGACTGATAACTGGCCTCTCGAACAGATTTGACCTGGAGGATTTGTTAGAGGCGACCATCGAAGTCAATCCTGAGTCTGCCGGCAGGGATTTCCTGTCAAATGCGTATGGCCTGGGTATCAGGCGGCTCTCTATAGGGGCACAATCTTTAAATGAGGAAGAGCTTAAAAAGGCCGGGCGGGCGCATGACAGGCGGCAGGTACTGGATGCTGTAGACAGCGCAGTTAAAAGCGGTTTTCAAAACATATCGGCTGACGTCATGATCGGGCTGCCCGGGCAGACCATACAAAGCCTCAGTGAAACGCTCAATATTTTAGTCGGCGCAGGTATTAACCATATCTCTGCCTACTGTCTTTCCATAGAAGAGGGGACTGTTTTTTCCAGATTTCCGCCCCCTGATTTGCCGGGAGAAGATGACCAGGCCTGCCTTTTCGAATCGGCTGTGGATCTTTTGCAGACACATGGCTTCATACATTATGAGATCTCCAATTTTGCCCTTACCGGCTACGAGTGTAAGCACAACCTGAATTATTGGAGAGGTGGAGAGTATATTGGGTTGGGCCCTGCAGCAGCGTCGCATTCCAGGGGAAAACGTTTCAGAAATGCCGCCAGTCTGGAGCGGTATCTCGATGACCAATCATCTATCGTCGAGGGGGTGGAGAGGTTGGACGACAGGCGCAAGGCGGGTGAGGAGGCGATGTTGCGTCTTCGCCTGATTGAAGAAGGGCTGGATATAAGGGAAATGGCTGGAAAATACAAGCATGATGCCGTTGAAAGTTTAGTAGCCAGGCTCGATGATCTGGTCAGCCGGAAGATGCTGGTCAATGACGGCCGTATCTACCGTTTGCTGCCCGGAAGTGCGCTTACGTCAAACCGCGTTTTCATCAACGTTATCAGTTGATAAATGGCAAGAACTTGGCGACGGCCATTACCATATGCCCGGCAGTAACGCTTTACGTCCTGCTGGATAATCGGGGAAGTTCTCGTGGTACCAGGAGTGATGCGACCGGGCTCGCGGCGCAAGGTTGGCCACGGTCCAGAGAGCAAAGCTAAGCCCGGCCAGAGACCATGTGGCCAGCGCCCATCCTGTCCAGATGATAATCTCACCGAAATAGTTGGGACAGGAGATAAAGTTGTACAGCCCGCCCTGCGGTATTTTATAGCCTGTTACACCCGGTTTGCGCAGTTTAGCCAGCGTATAGTCGGCATGCCTGTTTATAACGAATCCAGCGATGAAAAGCGCGGCGCCGGCGATAAAGCGAGGATCGGACAGCCACTGGTTGGGGTAACCGCCCGATAGAGTGAATACATAGTATCCGTTGAGCCAGGCGTTCATAAAATTGAAGAAGATGCCTGAAAGGGCAATTGAAAGCGGCATTTTTTCGTGGGAACTCTTAAGGCTGAAGGGATAGATAAAGGCGCGGTGGATGTAATGGGCTTCCCACATCAGAAGAAAGATAACCGAGGGGATTGAAAGCGGCGCTTTTCCCAGTATAAAACAAATGAAAAATATTATGGGTGAACTGGCCTCCATGATCACCCAGGCGAGCTTGCTATCCAGTGCAGGCCCCCATCCGCTCTTGATGTGCCGCCCG
>Ga0247841_10010115_pt1 | contig 12945 bp, 8 predicted proteins | sample LaCruzMarch2015__2_FD_192410 | JGI IMG/M metagenome (GOLD analysis project Ga0247841, IMG submission 192410) | Freshwater microbial communities from meromictic Lake La Cruz, Castile-La Mancha, Spain - LaCruzMarch2015_18m | ecosystem: Environmental > Aquatic > Freshwater > Lake | place: Spain... | reverse complement strand
TCACGGGTACTCGAACTGATTAACCAGACAGTCGAAGATTTGAATAAAGACATCTTACCAGAGGGTGTAAAAATTCATACTTTTTACGACAGAACTGAACTGGTCGATGCTACATTGAACACAATCTCACACACACTTTTATTCGGTATTCTGCTGGTTATAGCAATCCTGATAATATTTCTCGGGAGTCCGAAAGGGGCTCTGCTTGCTACAATTACAATTCCAATCTCATTGCTGATTGCTTTTATTCTTATGTGGCTGACAAATATTCCTGCAAACCTGCTTTCCTTAGGGGCTATTGATTTTGGAATAATTGTGGATGGCACGATTGTAATGATGGAGACAATCCTTAGAAAACGTGAGGAGAATCCCGATGAACGATTGGATAAAACAATTATTGCAAAACGTGTTGCTGAAGTTGCGAAACCAATCTTCTTTGCCACATTGATTATTGTTATTGCCTATCTGCCTCTGTTTGCATTCGACAGAGTTGAGCAAAAACTCTTTGCCCCAATGGCTTTTACATTGAGTTTCGCCCTTGTGGGAGCACTGGCAGCGGCATTGATTCTGATTCCAGGCCTGGCATTTTCGGTATATCGAAAGCCTCAAAAAGTTTATAATAATCGCTGGCTTGGTAACCTCACGGAAATGTACAAGAACAAGACTTCAAAAATTATTGAAGCGCCTAAAAAGTTAATTGCACCTGTTACATTAATTCTTGTTTCAGTTATCGGGCTTTCAGTTATTGTAGGGAAAGACTATTTGCCTAATCTCGACGAAGGAAGTATCTGGCTTCAGGTACAGCTTCCACCTGGGATGTCGCTCGAAAAGTCCTCCGAAATGGCTTCCACACTCCGAAATAAGCTAAAGAATTATGATGAGGTAAGCTATGTTATGACTCAGGCCGGGCGCGACGATGAAGGGGTATGCCCATTTTCATTTTCGCACATTGAGGTGATGGTAGGCCTTAATCCTTATAACACATGGGAAAAGGGAAGGAGGAAAGACGACCTTATTGCCGAGATGTCTGAAATGATTGAAACTATGCCCGGATTCAGTGTCGGCTTTTCGCAACCCATTATTGATATGGTCATGGATCAAATTGCAGGTTCGCACAGCGATTTGGCAATAAAAATATATGGCGAGGATATGACCCAAAGCAGGTTTATTGCCGAGCAGGTGAAACAGATTGTCGGGGAAGTGCCAGGTTCCGCAGATGTAAGCATTGCTGAAGAGCCTTTTATTCCCCAACTTCAGATAGTAGCCGACCGTGACAAAATTGCTCAGTACGGGCTGATAGGTGCAGATGTAGCCGAGTTGGTTGAGGTTGCGATTGGTGGCAAAACGATATCGCAGGTATTTATTGGCAGCAGGGTTTATGATGTGATTTGTCGTTATAATGAAATGTCGCGCGATACTCCGGAAAAGATAGGGGCGTTGATGCTAACTTCAGCTTCAGGTACTATGATACCCCTATCGTCTGTAACTCATATCAGTACAACTACAGGTCCAAGTATGATTTCCCGTGAGATGAATCAGCGTTTTATAACAGTGAGTCTGAACCTACGTGGAGAGGACCTGACCACTTTTGTCAGAGAGGCAAAATCAAGAATTGAGGAGCAAATAAATTACGACCATACGAAATTCCAGATTCACTGGCACGGGCAGCTTGAAAACCAGCAGCGGGCATTCAGCCGGCTAGCTGTTGTTATTCCTATAACACTGACTGTGATGTTCCTCCTTTTGTTCTTTAACTTTGGAAAATTCCGTCAGGCGGGATTGGTTATGGGTATGTTACCACTGGCAGTTTTCGGAGGTATGATGGCTTTGGTTATGCGTGGTATGACATTGAATGTTTCATCAGCAGTTGGATTTATAGCTCTTTTTGGACTTTCGATTCAGAATGCAGTAATCATGCTATCACATATCAATGTATTGAGGCAGAGAGGCAAAGAGCTGAAGCTTGCTGTTATTGAAGGGGCATCAAATCGCTTAAGACCGATGATGATGACTGCAACCGTGGCCATAATCGGACTATTGCCAGCTTCACTGGCAACTGGTATAGGTTCAGATGTTCAACGACCACTGGCAACAGTAATTGTTTACGGATTGCTGTTTGCAACGATATTTACTCTATTTATACTTCCTGCACTTTATTACCTTATGGAGAGATATTATGAAAGGAAGGATACATTATCGACAAAAGAAGAATAATATACTTAATGCAGATGAAGAGCTGTTAGCTAAATACAAATACAATTTAATTCTGAGTGTGAAATGCGAACAATAAATATCATAATATTTCTCAGCCTGGTTCTTTTGTTTCATAATGAGATTATGGCTCAGGACAACGGAGATAACAAACAAATACCAGTCTCACTAAATAATTTTCTTTCGAATGTTTCAAAAGGGAATCTTGAGTTCATAGCTAACCAGTTCAATGTAAGTATTGCTGAGGCAGAACTTAATGCCGCTAAAATGTTTCCTGATCCGGAAGTCTTCGTTGGATATTCAAATAATGAGGACAAGATACTCCAAATGGGTCAGTCTGTCGAAGCAGGTATCAGTTACCCTATCAGTTTCGGGAATAAACGCGGTGCGGGGATTGCCCTGGCCAGATCAAATCACGATTTATCTCAGATGTTGCTTAATGCCTACCTTCAGAACCTGAGAGCTGATGCGACAATAAGCTATTTTGCTACATTAAGGGACTACCGGGTCTTTCAACTGCAGCAAAACATTTACAAACAGCTTTCCAAACTTGCATCTGCCGACAGTATCAGGCTTAAAAACGGGGAAACTTCCATACTTGATGCCCTGCAATCTTCCCTTGAAGCAAGATCACAGCTTACAAATGTTTTCCAAAGCATGTCTGATATGCAGAATGCCTCGGTAAACCTGATGAGACTACAGGGAAAAAGCAATTTTGATACGCTTGATAAACCATCTGATGATTTTCCCGTCAGGGAGTATAATTTTATACTTGATGAACTTTTAAAGAACGCTCTTGAAAACCGTGCCGACCTCCTGGCCGCTATAAAAAATAAGGAGGTTTCAGAGAAAAATCTCAGGCTGCTAAAAGCAAACCGGGCTTTTGAAATTAGTATTGAAGCAGGATATTCGTATAACTCAATTGTCAAAAATGAGATCGCTCCGGCTCCGGCATATAACGGTTTAAGTGCCGGAATTTCGATCCCCTTCAAATTTTCAGGTTTTAACAAAGGGTCTGTAGAAGCAGCAGACATGGCAATTAAACAGAGCCAAGCAATTTTAAACGACACCGAAATTCAGATTACTTCAGAGGTTATCAGGGCATATAATAACTTTGTTGCACAAGTGAAAAAAGTTGAACACTATAATCTGGGTCTGGTGGAGGATGCCGGTAAAATATTGCAGGGAAGGATTTATTCTTACCAGCATGGTGAAAGCGGTCTGTTGGATGTTCTTAATGCTCAACGTACCTACATTGAACTTCAGATGAACTACGTGGAGGCCTTGTTTGAATATACCTCTGCTCTAATTGAAATAGAAAGGTCTGCTGGAATATGGGATATAAACTTCTGAAAACTTATCCTATCATTTTCTTTGTCTTTACTTATAGCTTTTGATTTAAATGTTAAATGAAATATTAGTAATGAATCAAAAACAAAAAAGTGAGACACCGAATTGTTAATAGACCGAAATTGCTTTTTTTTCTATGTTCCTAACCTACCAGAAAGAGTCAAAAAAGGTTCAGTTCATGAAGTAAAAATTGAGTTTGTCTTCTGAGGCATCTGTTATTTCTTATTTTTCATGCAAAGCTGTTTTGTAAACAGCTATTGCCCTGTTTCTTGCAAAACTGTGTTCTACTATCGGGAGGCAATAACCGAAACTGTCGAATTCAGGAACCCATCTTTTAACATAAATTGCTTTCGGGTCGAATTTCTGCAGCTGTGTTTCAGGATTGAATACCCTGAAATAGGGCGCGGCATCACAACCTGTACCTGCAGCCCATTGCCAGTTACCGTTATTCGACGAAAGTTCGTAATCGAGGAGTTTTTGTGCGAAATATGCTTCTCCCCATCTCCAGTCGATAAGCAGATGTTTGACGAGAAAACTTGCTGTTACCATCCGGACCCTGTTGTGCATATAGCCGGTTTCATTCAGTTGCCTCATGCCGGCATCAACCATAGGATATCCTGTTTCTCCGGCACACCACTTGAGGAATTCTTTTTCATCGTTCCTCCATTGAATATTATCATATTTTTTTTTGAAGCTTTCGGTAACAACACGAGGATAATTAAAAAGGATCTGCATGAAAAACTCTCTCCAGATGAGCTCACTCAGAAAAGTAATATTTTCTTTTTCGGCAATATTTATAAGCTGCCTGATGCTTATGGTTCCAAACCGGAGGTGGGGGCTGAGATAGCTGGTTTTATCGTCGGCTGGCAGATCGCGGTATTTATCATATTCTTTTATGGTAGTGAGATCATAAGGCCTTACCTTTACACTACTCTTAGTGAAGCCGATATCGCGAAGGGAAGGAAAAGTGAAAGTGAATCTGAAAAACCCTGATTCGTTAGTTTTTTCAGAATAGGGAGGCCTTTTTATCTCTTTTTCAAACTGTTGCATCCACTTATTCCTGAAAGGAGTAAAAACAGTATAGGGAGTTCCGTCAGCTTTTAAAACTTCTTTTTCTTCAAGGATGACCTGATCTTTGGTGCGGAATAAACTGATGCCTCTTTCACCCAGGATCTTTTCTACCCTTTCATCTCTTTCTATGGCATAGGGCTCGTAGTCTTTATTAATGAAGACAGAATTTATATCTAAAGATTGAATGAGTTCCTGCCAGATCACGGCAGGATCGCCTTTTTTCACAAGAAGGGAACTGCCATATACTGTGAGTTTGTCATTTATGTAAATCAATGTTTCATGAATGAAGCTGACTCTTGCATCATCGAAAGGAAGCTCCCCAAGGATGTTTGTATCGAAGATAAAAACTGGCAGAACCGGCAATCCATAACTCAATGCAATATTAAGTGCCGAATTATCTTCAAGTCGAAGGTCCCTTCTGAACCAGAAAACATTTATTTTATGAGGAGATATTAGTGTTTCCATTCCGGGAAGGGATGAGGATTAACGATTCTGTTAAATAATTAACATAAGAGTGAAAAATTCTTTCTATATTTCCGAGTAAAAATACTAAAGTTTATGAGCAGGAGACAAAAATTCGGAATTCTGATCCCATTAATTGGCGGGATCATTATACTGACAGTGGTGAGTGCCTTTACGGTAAGATACTTTTCGGAAGAGAATGACCTGAAAAACAAATATTCATACAAGGACTTCGAATCTGCCAAAAAGTGTGCTTCCTGTCACCCCGGCATTTATGAGCAATGGACCCAGGCAATGATGTCGAAAGCCTACACCCATGAATGGGATGAAATTGAGTATTTCGACCTGGCAGTACCTCATGCTGAAGCAAAACCGGAACTGCAGGGCCCCGTTGATGGTTGTAACGGATGTCATACTCCTCTCGCGTACATGGGAGGCAAACAATTTCCTCCCCCACGGCCTTCGGAGAAAAGTATGGCCAACGAGTCGGTATCGTGTGAGGTGTGCCATCTTATTCAGTCAGCCCAGACAGATCCTCCGTTTAACTTCAGCTATATGATTGAGCCTGGCATGACAAAATATGCCGGCCGTACTCCAACCATAGAATCTCCTGCACATAAGATCGTCACAAATGATTTTTTCAGGACAACGGAGTTTTGCGGGAACTGCCATAATGAAAAGAATCCATTCGGGATGTGGGTAAAGAGTACACAGCTTGAGTGGAAGGAAGGTCCCTATGCAAAGGAAGGTGTAAGGTGCCAGGACTGCCATATGCCTAAAGGAGGACCCTTCCTTAATGCCATAATGACAAAGCCTTACGACGATTCAAGGCTTCATCTTTTCCATGGCGCCCACGATCCCGGAAAAGTAAAAGGCACCATTGAACTTAGAATTCAGCCCGACATGCGGGAGGCAGAACCCGGCGAGTCTGTGATATTTACTGTTGCCCTGTTCAACCAGAAAACAGGTCATAAATTTCCTACAGGCTCGGTTGAAGATCGTATTGCCTGGCTTCAGGTTGAGGCAACAGATTCAAAAGGCAAGGTATATCATATTAATGTCGATAAAAAAGGATTCGAAGGAGAAGAATATACTATTTCTGGCGATTATCTTGCATACCAGGATATGGGTGTCCCATTGAAACAGCCTGAATTTAAGGGCGTTCAGCGCGATGGCATCCCCCATGGAAACAGGATCTTCAGAATGCCGTATTTCGACCCGGAAGGAAGAATGACAATTATGCAATGGAATACAGCCACCCTTGGAGTTGATTACAGGATAGGACCCCGTGAAACAAAAGTGGAAAAATTTACTTTTAAGCTTCCATTCGATGTTGCCCCGGGTGAGATGAAAGTTAAGGCAGTGCTTAATTACCAGCTTCTGGTAAAACCGGTGGCTGACCTCCTGAAAGTACCTGCCGAGGAGTCAGATGTACTTGTTGTCAACGAACACTCTACTTCGCTAAAGATATTACAGTAATTATTTTGATCGGCTTACCTTAAATCATAAACACGATGAAATCATATAAGATTTATTTAGCATATTCCCTCACTCTTTTATTTAGTATTTTGTTTTCAACTCAGAATAGTACTTCAATACCCTCATTTGCCCGTAAATATCAGATAAGCTGTCAGGTATGCCATGCCCCTGCCATTCCACGATTGAAAGCATTCGGAGAAGAGTTTGCGGCTAACGGTTTCCGAATGACGGATTATGACTCACCAAGGTATTTTGTTTCAACTGGTGATGAGAAGCTTTCTCTTCTCAGGGAATTACCTCTTGCAATTAGAATGGATGGTTTTGCTTCCTATAGTTTTGATTCGGGAAGCGGTGATTTTCAGTCGCCTTATGTTCTGAAAATTCTGTCAGGAGGTGAAATATCAGATAAGCTCTCTTATTATTTCTATTTTCTCTTTAATGAACGCGGATCAGTTGCCGGTGTGGAGGATGCCTTTTTAATGTATCATGATCTTTTTAAGACAGGAGTCAATTTTTATATTGGGCAATTCCAGGTTTCCGATCCCCTGTTCAAGGGAGAACTACGATATACTCTTGAGCCCTATAAGATCTATGGTGTCAAACCCGGCAATTCCCTTGCTGACCTGAAGTACGACAGGGGTGTTATTTTTGAGAAGGATTTTAAAACCGGTACAACAGTTGTAGGAGAAGTATTGAACGGCTGTGGAATTGGTGCAGCAGGTGAGGAGGCCCTCTTCGACCACGACATTTATAAAAACTATATGCTGAGAATAAACCAGTCGATTACAAAAAATATCAGCCTGGGAGTTTTCGGGTATGCCGGAAAGGAATTCCTTAACGACACCTGGACAGGGACTTCAACGGGTGTTTATAACAAAATAAGAATGATAGGACCAGATCTTTCGATCGATTTCGACAGCAAATTTATTTTGAATGTTCAGTATGTCAGAAGAATGGATTCACAGGTATATGACGGATTGTTTGTTGAAAAAGATGTCAAGACTCAGGGTGGATTTGCTGAAATTACATATTCTCCAAAGGGAGATATGAGCAATTGGTATCTTACGGGTCTGTTCAACTGGGTCGATTCTGACCTTACCGAGCTAAACTATCGCGCAGCAACGTTTCATGCAGGTTATATTCTCCGGCGCAACCTGAGAGTTGTAGGGGAATTTACACAACAATTATCCGGAAGGTCATATGGAAGGGTAAATGCAGGGTTTGTTGCAGCATTCTGACGGGGTAGAAGAATTTTTGAAATCCTTTAAAAGCAAAGGGCGCAGAGAATAAGCAGAGGACGCAGAGTTATATTTTTAGATATTCTCCTCTGCGTCCTTCGCGTTTAAAAAAGAATTCTCATTTCAAACAAATTATTTCAAATCTTTTACTTTTAGAAGTGAGTTTAATATTTTTTCATTTACAGAAATAATTGTCCCATGCCTCATACCATGGGGAAAGGTGACCTTGTCAGAAATATTTTCCCAGTCAGTCAGGTTTTTAGATCTTACAGCCCCCATTTTCCCTTCGGTGTATTTGTCGAAGTAGACATAGGTGTAATCCCCGATTTTAATTGATGTCGGCCCCTCTGCCCAGTATTTGCCAGTGATTGGCACGGAAGGTGAAGAATATGGCCCGAAAAGGCTCTCCGAAGTTGTTAGTCTGATATTTTTCTGTGGCGGAATCCTGGTTTCATCCTTAACAAACATCAGATAGTTTTTTTTGACCTTCAGGATGGTTGCATCAATTACATTAAACCCTTTATCATAGAAAAGAACTGTTTTGGAAAAGGTTATGAAGTCCTTCGTTGTAACAGAATATATACGGTGGTTATACTTATCATCACCCGATATTTCAGTTTCTGGAAACCTGCCCGGTATTGTTGTTGCCCAGATAATCAGAAACTGTTTGGTCTTTTTATCATACGAAATCTCGGGAGCCCAGCAGTTGCGTGCCTCCGGTTCAATTTCCATTACCGGTATATATTTCTGGCGTGACCAGCTGATCAGGTCCCTTGATGAAGCATACCCGATTCCTTTTTCAGTCCAGCCTGCCGTCCATACCATATGAAAGGTTTCGTCACTGGTTTGAATAAGACATGGATCACGCATCAGTTTTGAGATGCCAACATGGGGTGTCAGGAAAGATTTGTCATTTTTGAGGGCTGTGAAATGCAGTCCGTCGGTGCTGTATGCAAGATGCAATCCGTCTTCGCCATTACCTTTGAAATAGGTAAAGAGGAAGGCTTTGTCTAGCTGGGCGGATATTAATACCAGCTGAAGAAAGAACAGAAGTGAAAGGATTAATCTCTTCATAGGGAATTTCAGTTTTCAGTAAGATTCTTTTTAAACACAAAGGACACAAAGGGTTTCACAAAGGACACAAAGGGTTTCACAAATGGCACAAAGGGTTTCACAAATGGCACAAAGGGTTTCACAAAGGGCACAAAGGGTTTCACAAATGGGCACAAAGGGTTTAAAGACTCTTAAAAGGTGTTTTGAAAACATATTCGCCAGAGCCGACATCAATCATTGTCCTGGAGCCCTGGTCTGTAATTTTCTTCACTTCCTTTGATTCTGCTGCCGGGAGTCCGTTTACATTAGTTGTATTTCTGTCAGAAACCGGAAGCGCAATTGTTGCCTTGCAATTTACAGGTATTTTTACCTTAAGAGTGAACAGGTTGTCTTCAATTTTCCATGAACTTAAAATTGTTCCGTGAACTGAGTTGTATGTTGCTTCAGCCCAGGTGATATCTCCAACTATTTCAGGGGAGATAAGGATGTTATCATAAGAAGATGAGCCCTCCGCCTGCCTGATACCTGCGATACCGCTGAAAAACCATTCCATGAGGTGGCCCAGCATCATATGGTTATTCGAAACATATTTTAACGCTGCCCACGATTCTGTAAGAGAGGTTGCTCCTTTTGAAAGCTGATATCCGTATCCCGGCACATCGGTTTTTGAGTTCATATCAAATATTAGCTGCGACTGTCCACTTTCTTCAAGGGCTCTCAGCAGGTATCTGTAACCAATATCACCTGCCGTGAGGGCATTATTGTTTTCCTTCACAATTTTTACAAGGTTTGCAGCCACGTCATTCTTAATGCTGTCGTCAGCCATTCCGAAGAATAGGGGCATTGCCATTGAGGTCTGGCTTTCTGTGGAATAGGTTTTTATCAATGGGTTAAAAAAAGCCGAATTAAAGGCTTTCCTTATTTCTTCAGCCATTATGTTGTAAAAACGAGAATCTTCCTCCTCTCCTAAAAGGGTTGCCATTTCTGCAAGCAGTTTTGTGTCATAATAATAAACCGAAGTTGCTGTTACCGCCTTTGGAGTAAGCTGTGCCTCGCCCGGGAATTTCGGACCAAGATCGTACCAATCGCCCAGTCCGTGCGAAATGATATTGTTATCAGAAGTACCCCTGAGGTAGCTTACATATTTCTTCATCATCGGATAGGCTTTTTTTACTGCCTCAATATCACCATACCACTCATACATATCCCAGGGTAGTATTATGCAGGCGCTACCCCATTCGGGAGAATCCCTGAAACCAGCTGCAAAAGGGACAAACTCCGGAGCAATATCGGGAACCAGGCCATTTTCAAGCTGGGCTTCAATCATGTCGTCGATAACTTTTCCATACATATTGTGTATATCGTACAGGAATTTTATTGAGTTCCCCATGAGATGAGTCTGTTCAAGCCATCCAAGCTTTTCGCGGTGAGGGCAGTCGGTGGCAACACTGGCCAGGTTGCTTTTTACCGACCAGTCGATGAGGGTGTAAATGGAATTAAAAAGTTCATTTGAGCACTTAAAGTGACCGGCCTCAGGTGATGCGTTTCTTGTGTGAAGCAGTTTTATTTCTGAAATAACGGGAAGGTTTCCGGGATTTGGCTGACCAGCAGGGACTCCGCCTTCTGCCTGAACAAACCGGAAACCGTAATAGGTGAATTTTGGAGTCCAAACCTCCTCTTCGTCTCCCTTAAGAATGTATGAAAAGTAGCATGGCCCCCCTGTAGCCTGCTGGGTCGTCAGTGAGTCGTCACCCAGAAGCTCTCCCGGGATGAACCTGACTTCCTGTCCCCTTTTCCCTTTTACGGTTATTTTTATAATTCCTGAGGCATTCTGCCCGAAATCATAAATAAAAGAAGTATCATGTTGTACAAAAAGTTTTTTAACCGGAATAATTTCGGCCACTTTTACGGGATAATCCTTTTCAGGGTGAAGTGAACCGGAGGGTTCCCTTACCACCAGTGCATTCCTCCACTTCGAATCATCGAAACCAGCGGTGTTCCATCCTTCCTGCTCCAGTCTGGCGTCGTAATCTTCCCCGCCGTAAATACTTGTAAAGGTTACAGGCGACGGGGATGTTTTCCAGGTTTCGTCGGTTACAATTATCTCTTCTGTTCCATCGGTATAGCAGACGGCAAGTTTAAGAATGAGTTTTGGTGCACCATAAGCTATTACAAGCTTCCTGTAACGCTCCCTGTTTATATTGTAAAACCCGTTCCCAACAATTGCGCCAATAGTATTCTCTCCATTTTTAAGGTCCTCAGTAATATCAAATGAATTGTAAAGACAGGTCTTCCTGTAGTCTGTCCATCCCGGAGAAAGAAACCTGTCTCCGGTCTTTTTCCCGTTTAAGTACATTTCATAATGGCCCAGTCCGCTTACAAAGATTAAAGCTTTTGAAACCTCTTTTTTAACATTGAATTCCTTTCTGAAATATGGAACTGTTGTTCGTTTCTGTGCAATATTTCCAAGATGATCGCCATCACCATGTACTCCCGGGACAAGAAGAAGTGAGTCGGGAATTTCTTCAAAGCCTATCCATTTTGCTCCGCTCCAGCCAGAGGTTTCGAATAATCCGGTTGTAAACTTCCCGGTTCTGCTCCAGTCCGAAGGATTATCATTACCGTCCCACACCCTTACCTTCCAGTAATAATCTTTTCCCTGTTCCAGAGGTGTACCGTCATAGTTGATCCATGAGGTTTTTGACGAGGAGTTTTTCCCCGAATCCCATATATCACCTGAAGACTTTCTGATCTTCTTGTCATCGGATGAAACTATGATCTGCCAGGCAGTCTGAACCTGGTTATTTTCCGTGGATTCAAGAATCCAGCTGAAGTCAGGTTTATTTCCTGTTCCAACAGGATTCTCCAGGCCATTGCATTTGATCTGACCGACCGAAACAGGAGATTTTCCACTTTTCTGACATCCGGTTAGAAGCAGGAGGATAAGTCCAATTGTAAAAGAAGGGATTCTCATAAGACTTTGGGATAAATTCTTTTTTGAAATATTTCTTATTCGGTTTCCTTAGTGTCCTTTGAGCATAACTTAGAGTCCTTCGTGGTAAAAAAAAGGAAAGTTTTTAACCACAAAGGTCACGAAGGGAAGCACAAAGTTACACAAAGGTTAATTCAAAACAGGATTAAACTTATTCAAATTTGAATTTCATTATAGTATCATAAACTCTCTCTCTTGTTTCGGAAGGAGTCGGATTTAATTCTTCGCTTGTGAACTTGCCGTTTTTAAGATCTATTCTTTCAAAAACCATAAGGTAAAGGTTAAAAATAATTTCAAGACTCAACTGGTATCTTGGTTCAAGTTTTGGCCTGATATCTCTTATAATTCCTTACTATTAATCCTGTAATCATTAGCAAGAAAATAGAATTGCTTAATTAAATCACTGAAGTTATAGTTAACAGGTTTTCCTTCGGCGAATTCACGCAGTTGGTTTCGGGTCTGCCCGTTTTTAGCGATTTTAAGATGTCAATCATCTTAAGCCAGTCATCAACGCTTGCCTCTAATTCCTCACTTTGATCAGGGGCAATCATTTTGTTTTTAGCTTTATAATCATCTGTATGATCGTCAATAGTCCTCATCAGCCTGTAACATGTTCTGGCTGCTCAAAGCCTGTCGTGTTCCCGGAAATTTGCCGCAATAAGAATATTCGGATGATCCTTTATCTTATTAAAATCAATCGAATAAAATGTCTCAAAAAACTTAACCTTTTGTGAATTCATTAATTCTTCAATTATTAACCAACGATTTGTTAAGTATTCTCTCAGATGTAAGTTTAGCTGAGATCAGGATATTAGGTATCCCGTTACCCGGATGAATACTGCCTCCTGCGAAATAGAGATTTTCATAATGGTCGTGACGGTTATGGGGTCGGAAATAGGGATCCCTGGTAAGTCAAATACTTCCCGGTAGATACGAGGCATCATGAGCATTGTTGCGCCGGGGTCAAACCTGTTACCATCGCGTACTATCTATCCGCATCGTCCTTTTATTTCTCCCATTAACTGGGTTAAGACTTTTTCGTTTTCATCGAAAAGTTGCAACATAATGGTTCCGGTGTTATTCCTTATA
>Ga0247841_10010114_pt1 | contig 12945 bp, 12 predicted proteins | sample LaCruzMarch2015__2_FD_192410 | JGI IMG/M metagenome (GOLD analysis project Ga0247841, IMG submission 192410) | Freshwater microbial communities from meromictic Lake La Cruz, Castile-La Mancha, Spain - LaCruzMarch2015_18m | ecosystem: Environmental > Aquatic > Freshwater > Lake | place: Spain... | reverse complement strand
TGCCGGCTACGGTCTTCTTGCCTATCGCCTGGAGTTTGTATCCGCCGGAGGCAGATCCTAAAAGGGTCTTGCCGGATGCAAGGTTGTTCGCTCTGACCAGGCTGTTTTTGCCTTTCGCACCGAGTCCCGTCAGTGAGCCGTCTTTCACATTGACCGAATCAGCCCAAACGGTCAGCTTATCACCGGAAGCGGAATAGGCAAGAGCCGATTCATCACCAATCGCTCTCATTCCTGTCCCGAAGCTTTCAGTACCGGCTCCCGTTCCCGCAAATAAGAAATCAGCTCTAACGGCGGCGTTCTTCAGGGCACTGAGTCCTGTAACCGACCCCTGAACGATTTCGAGCCTGCCATTCACCAGAGCGATTCCGTCTCCGGCTCCAGCAACGGCATGAGCAGATCTCTTTCCTTTCGCCTCAAGGTTTACTCCAATCGCATAAGTTAGATCACCATTGGTCCCCGCCGAGATATAATCAGCCGAGGCCGAGCTATCTTTTCCTAAGCCCACATCGGCTACTATTGCGCCCTGTGTATCCAAGTAATAATATGGCCCGAATGAATCAAGACCAAGGGCCTGCTGGATGCTGCCAGCGCCTCCGACGGTGGCTGCCAGCGTGTCGCCGTTTGCCCGCAGTTTATAGCCATCCGCAAACGTTCTCTTGCCATCGGTCATGGCACCGACGTAATCCGCCGAAGCCTTGCTGTTCTCGCCGCCGGCTAATGCTCCGGCTATGGCGCCTTGTATGCCTGTGTTGTCAAAGATGCTGAGGAAGAATGGACTCAGGATTGATCCCTGCTTCCGGTAGAAACTGCCCGCTCCGGCGCCGACGGCTGCAATTCCATCGCTCTTTGCCCGCAGGTCGCTTCCCCAAGCAGAAGTCCTGCGGCCATTGGTTGTGGCGGCAACGTAGTTCGCTTTTGCCTTGCTGTTTTCGCCGGCTGCTGCTGCTCCGGCTATGGCGCCTTGCAGGCCTGCGTAGTCAAAGCTGCCGAGGAAGAATGGACTCAGGATTGATCCCTGCTTCCGGTAGAAACTGCCTGCACCGGCACCTACCGCCGCGAATCCATCGCTCTTTGCCCGCAGGTCGCTTCCCCAAGCAGAAGTCCTGCGGCCATTGGTTGTGGCGCTAACGTAGTTCGCTTTTGCCTTGCTGTTCATGCCGACTGCTACTGCTCCGGCTATGGCGCCTTGCAGGCCTGAGTTGTCAATGCTGCCGAGGAAGAATGGACTCAGGATTGATCCCTGCTTCCGGTAGAAACTGCCCGCTCCGGCGCCGACGGCTGCAATTCCATCGCTCTTTGCCATAAGATCGTCTCCCATGGCAGAAGTTCTCTCTCCGTTTGTAATTGCGCCAATAAAGGCCGCTCTGGCTTTGCTATCATCGCCAATTGCAGTTGCACCCGCCATCGCGCCCTGCATATCGAAGATCCCATAGGAGAAAAACGAGGTCGGGCTAGAACCATATCCTGCGTTTCGATTAAAGCTGCCCGCACCAGCAGCTACAATGGCGGCTTTATCGCCTTTTGCCTTCGCATCCACCTCGAATGCCGAGGTTTCATGCCCATCGGTTCGGGCCTCAATATAATCTACTGAAGCAAAACTGTCTTCACCAATTCCCACAGCTCCACTGAAAGCTCCTTGCCCATCAAGCACATTGAAATTCGTGAATTGATTTTGAGCCCAAAAGCCTTTCAGGTTGCCGGCTCCTGCTATAATTCCAGCCGCTTCGTCTCCTTGTGCGACCATATTGGATCCATAGGCAACAGGGTCTATGTATACGGATTCTGGAACTTTGATTACCTCTGCACCCATATATCCGCTGATGCTTCCTTCCTTGCGGGCCCCCGCCGCTATGAAGGCGCCTTGGGCATCAAAGCCGTTCAAACCATGAAAATCGACAAGTGCATACCCTAAAGCCAGAGGAAAATTGCCGCTCGCCTGAAAACTCTGAGTGGAATAGATGCTCTGGCCCAGGCTTAAGGTCTGTACTGTGCTCAAGAATCCTGAGGCGACACCCACGTATTGACCTGTGAAGGCACTGCCGCCCAGGTAACCCTGCGATCCAGCCAGGAAGGACTGGGCAAAAGAACCACCGATATTTGATCTCTGGGTAGCGCTCAGAGATGTTGATGTAAGAGCGGCACTGCTCTCGACCGATCCCGAATCGGCCTTGACGCCCGATATGGCGGTATAGCTGCCTGATGAGAATCTTTGTTTCAAATCCTTTTTGCCACCACCAGAAACCTCCCTATAGTCCCGGATAGTTGTTAGTTGTGGGTCGCCGGTGATCTCTTCGTAAACATAGACAGATTTATCAACATCATATTGAGTACTTACATCCAGGTCGTTCAAAGTGTAGTCGATTTCTATCCCTGAAGCAAAATGCATAAGAGAAAATAATAATATTATTATAAATACATGTAACCGAGACATATTTATTTTATCCCTCCAGGAGACCAGGTTAGTTGTACTAATATATGATTCCTACGGTATGATCGTGACACAGTTGATCTGTGCAAGGCGGGAGTAATCATGCAGATCTGCTTGGAATCAAATAGCATCGCGACTCGAATACCAAGAATTATAAATAGTTAGTACCACACTGTTAAAGGATATGGATAGGTATATGATGGGAATTTTGTTGCTCATAGCCTTACTGTCAGCCTCTTCTTCGGCCGGCCTTCCTGATCAACCCAAACAAGTTCTCATTTTGGCCTCTTATCATCCTGGCATGAAATGGGAGGACTCAATTGATTCGGCGATAAAGCTGCGTTTTGCCATCAGCATGCCATCCGCAATTATCAGAGTCGAATATATGGATACAAAAAGAATCGATCCTAACCAAACCCGTCTTGCAGAACTAAAATCATTATATATCAAAAATTATAAGAATAAGCATTTCGACCTGATTATCGCTACCAATACAGATGCCTTCAATTTCTTGCTTAAAAATAGTGAAGATATCTTTCCAGGAACTCCTGTGGTCTTCTGCGGTGTTATCAACTTCAACGACGAAATGCTGGATGGAAAGCAAGGATTCACCGGCGTCGTGGAGGCCTACGAGGCTCTTGACACTATCTCACTGATGCACCATCAGCACCCTGCGGCTCGACACATCGCAATTGTTACCGATCAGACCACCACGGGTAAAGCCAATCGAAAGGTCGTCGAACAGGCTATCTCCAACTTCAAACAAAATATCTCCTTTGAGTTCCTGGACAACTTGACAGCAGATGAACTTCGTCAACGGGTTGCCACCTTACCCAACAACAGCCTCATTTTGCTTATGACCTTCAACCGCGACAAACTCGGGAGAGTATTGACCTATGAGGATTCATCGGAGCTGATTCGAGGAGCGTGCTCAGTTCCCATTTACAGTGTATATGATTTCTATCTGGGATACGGTGTTGTAGGGGGAAAGATGATCCGCGGTACTTCTCAAGGCGACACTGCGGCCGATCTGGCTCTTCGCGTCCTCCAGGGCGAACCGGCCGATAAAATACCAGTGATAAAAAAGAGCACTAACCTTTACATGTTCGATATGTTTGAGCTGAATCGTTTCGGCCTTCTTCTCGCCAGTCTGCCTCGCGATAGAGAGATTATCAACCAGCCTTTTTGCGATCATGCCCGTCTCATAGGTATGAACTTAAGCGGACTGGACCTGTCAAGGACTAACCTGAGCCGATCGGATCTGCAAGAGGCAAATCTAAACGGCGCCAATCTATCGGAGGCTAACCTCGAAGATGCCTGGCTAAACCAGGCCTCCCTGGTTAAAGCCCATCTGAATGGCGCAAATTTGCAAGGAGCACGCTTGAGTCATTCAAACCTCTCTGGCTGCGATCTGAACAATACCGATCTGACTGATGCCAAGCTGGATGAAGCCGATCTAACGGGCGCAACTCTAAATAATGCCAGGCTCTCTAAAGCCGACCTGACCCTTGCTAAAATGCCCGGTGTTAACCTGGAAAGAACGATCTTGATAGGATCCAGAATCAACTGGGCCGATCTGAGCGGGAGCCGTCTCTATTACTGTCAATTCGCGAGATCTGACCTCTTTGGTGCAAACCTGAGCAACTCCGACTTGACCGGCTCGGATTTTACCAGAGCATACTTACCCAGAGCCGACCTTTCCGGAGCCATGCTGAGAGATACCATATTGGAAAACGCAGATCTTACCAATGTCAATTTATCCGGCGCTCGTTTTCATGGAACCAAACTCGATAATTTAAATGCGAATTATGCAGATTTTTCGGGTGCCGACCTCACGGGAGCCGTCTTGAGATCGATGAATTTGCAGGGGACAGTTATGCGCAGAACAATTTTAAAATCAACCAGCATAGAAGGAATGATATTGGACCATGCGGATCTATCCCAGGCCGACATCAGAAATGCCAGGATTAGCACAATCTACATGAATAATGTAAATCTTTCCGGTGCAGATCTGCAAGGAGCCAACCTGACCATGGTAGTCCTCAATGATGTCGATCTCTGCGATGCCAATCTCGAGGGGATCAAGTATGATAATGTTGCACTGCAATCACTGGCCGGATCAAATCTCGATGGGGCTAAAATGAGCGCTGATCTGCAAAAGGATCTCAAAGATCTGGAGGGATAATGCCGAAGATTGAATCAATGCTAACCATGGCATTACTGACCATGTTTATTGCTCCAGCCATGAGTTATATGCCCGCCCCATCGGTCGAGCATCTGGTTTACATAACCGAGCAATTTCCACCTTTCAATTATCAAGAAGAGGGAATACTTAAGGGAATATCTGTTGACCTGCTGGATAGAATGCTCAATCGCATGGACATGGACCTCAATCGCAGCAGCATCGGATTATCGGCATGGGATGTAGGTTATCAGATTGCTTTAGAAAAGAATAACACGGTTCTTTTTTCTACGGCTCGATTGCCCGAAAGAGAATCGTCTTTCAAATGGGTGGGTCCCATAAGCCCCACCAGAATCGTCCTTTTCGCCATGAAAGATAAGGCAATAAATATCGAATCGCCGGAGGGCCTGAAGAAATACAAGATTGCAGTCACCCATAATTCGGCAGAACAATTATTGGCCATTAAGGCTGGATTGGATCGCAAGGATCTGGTCATTGAAAATAATTCGAATATCATTATGAAATTTCTTGAAGACGGAACTATCGACGCCTGGGCTTATGCTGAGATTCCCGGCATATGGTTGCTCAATAGATACGGCATCAAAACGAGCCAATACAGGACCGTCTTCGATTTAGGAGACGATTTTGAGCTCTACTACGCCTTCAATCAGGATACACCGGACTCGTTAGTACAGGCCTTCCAGCGTGCCTTGAATCAAACGAAGCAGGAAAAGGACCTTGATGGAATTAGCGATTACGAAAAGATCCTCTATAAGTATATACCTACCAGATATAGCAAGCAACACGTTACGGATGAACAGGTCATCAGGTTAGTGAATTTCACATCATCATATATCGAAAGCGATGCTTCTGGAACATTTAAGAGAATCTCAGCCGGAGAGCACCCCTTCAAGGACAAGGACGATCCCGCGCTCTATGTCTTTGTGTACGACACGGAAATAAATATGATGGCTCATGCCGATAATCCCCTATTGGTCGGTATGAATTTCATGGGCAAGGTGGATGTCAGCGGAAATAAATTCAGAGACGAAATTGTGGCAGGGGCTATAAAAAATAGAACCGGCTGGGTAGATTATATATATACAAATCCGGCGGAGAGCGGCCTCTATTATAAAACCACCTACTACAAGCTAACCAGAGGCAGTGACGGAACGCTGTACGTAGTATGCTGCGGCAAATATAAAGAAGCACAATGATGACAGGGTGAACGGAAACATGAGCGAAAAAATACGTTGCTGCGATTCCATTCTTACCCGGCCCATTGGAGATCGCTTGCCTTTGGTTGTAGTCTTCGCTCTTCTCATATTCCTGTTCTTTTCTCCTTTATCCTCAGCCGCGACCGATAAATCAGGACTAATGAAGCTTATCTCAGAAACCGAGGATCTCCGTATAAGCGTAAATGACCTGGCATTTATCTTGGCGACACACGATTTTAATGCTGTCCCCAAAGGAGATTATGTGGAGGTCCGCCTCAATGATGCCGTCCTCAAGTTGGTGCCAAACGGCCAGCAGCCGGGGCTGGCCGATGTGACTATTTTGATAGGGTTATTCCAATAAATTGCTATAGTTAATTATTTATACGATTGCAAAGTTAGAAAATAATGAGGTATCGAATTATGGCAGAAGGTGTTTTTTACAAAACAGATGGTCATGGCAACATACAGCTTCTGAACATGGAAACTACCTGGAGCAAGTATTGGTCGATGATTATACCTGGAGACTTTAGCGGCAATGGATTTACAGGTCTGCTATTTTATGATCCCACGGTGGGAGAGGGCGCATTTTACAGTACAAACGGCCAGGGCAAAAAACAGCTTCTGAACAAAGAAACTGCCTGGAGCAAGTATTGGTCGATGATTATACCTGGAGACTTTAGCGGCAATGGATTTACAGGTCTGCTATTTTATAATCCCACGGTGGGAGAAGGCGCATTTTACAGTACAAACGGCCAGGGCAAAAAACAGCTTCTGAACAAGGAAACTACCTGGCGCAAGACCTGGTCCATAATATTGCCTGGAAACTTTGGCGGTAATGAATTCACAGACCTGCTATTTTATGATCCCACTGTAGGAGAAGGCGCATTTTACAGTACAAACGGCCAGGGAAAAAAACAGCTTCTAAAAATGCATACTAACTGGCGCAAGACCTGGTCCATAATATTGCCTGGAAACTTTGGCGGTAATGGATTCACAGACCTGCTATTTTATGATCCCACTGTAGGAGAAGGCGCATTTTACAGTACAGACGGCCAGGGAAACATGCAACTTCTGAGGAAATATACCGGATGGCGCAAGACCTGGTCGATGATAATACCTGGAAACTTTGGCGGCAATGGATTTACGGACATGCTATTTTATGATCCCACCGTAGGTGAAGGCGCATTTTACAGCACAAACGGCCAGGGCGACTTACAGCGTCTAACGCTAACTACCTGGCGCAAGACCTGGTCCATAATATTGCCTGGAAACTTTGGCGGTAATGAATATACCGATCTGCTATTCTATGATCGCAATCCTTGATCGACCAAGTGTTATGGTCTCCGTTTGGTCCCCAACTTGGGGGCTATTTTTTCTGATATTTTTTTCACTCGGTAGAACTGATCAAGTTTCTTAAAAAAATTACACCAGCGGCCGAGGCTGTTTCTTCTCGGGCAGCACCGGCAGCGGCATGGTATTTATCAGAAGCGGCTGCTCTACATCCTTGGCCCTCTCCACCAGCAGCTCCTTGCCCCAGCGGGTCAGGCCGAAGAGCGGCACGGCTGTGCCCACCTGCACCAGAGGCTTTACCTGCTCGCGAATATGCTTTGAGGCGCAGCCGGTAACAATATCGGCTACCGCTAAAAGACTCGCGGCCTCCTCCCGACTTATGCCGGTGAGATGGACTCCTATTATCATTATCTTTACTCCAGCCGCCGTCTCCAGCTCGCGCAGCTTTTCCGCGGACGAGGCATCGGCAACTGTGACGGCAAATTTCTTGTAGCCGGCCGCTGCGGCATAGGCCGCACCTTCTATCTGGTCGATCCTGCCGTCCTGGGGGGAGAGCACATGCCCATCCCTGGCCCGGATGCCCACTATAACCTCAGCTATGGGATCGGTCTTTACGAGCCCGGAGATGTAGCCGCCCATGCCCTGAACCAGATCGGCATTGGCCGTTATCACGCTGCCTGCTCCATCGCAAACCGTAACTGCGGCGTCGATAATTCCTGCCTTCATGCCGGTCATCATGGACTCGGAGGCCCCAAAGCCCACGAAGATGCCCATCTGCAGACGGCGCCGCGCCGAGAACATGCCGTGATTCTTTATCCTAAACTCCATATTTGCGGCCGCCGATTGGGCAGTCACCTTTTTTATGCCCCTGATCTTGTTAAAGAGAGGACACCACTCAATCAAGGGCTCGCTCGCATCCAGCACTTTTTCGCCTTCCACTTTGACGCGAGATTTGCCCAATAGCTCCATTATGTGCATTTAATCCTCCTGGGAGAAGTAGACTCTTCGATTGGCTTTGCCTTTGTTCTCCGCTTTGATCATAATAACCTTGCCTATCTCGCCTGTCAATGGCGGTGCAAAAAGTGGGTCGTGAATCTCTAATAGGTTTTAATTCTGTGATGCGGAAATGTCAATAATTCATCCAGGCTCCAGATATGATCGATTAAGCCAGCTCGCTTCGCGGGGCAGTTGAACTTTGTTATCCCCTGATCATCCTGTGTAGTCCCGAAACCTTTGACTTTATATACCCATATCATTCGGGCCAAAAAGAGAGGCGATAGCACCAAGAGAATCGCGGAGGATATGAAGTTGAGTCCATCCTCTGTGAAACGTGTCTGGATGCACTGGACGAAAACCAAGATGCATGTGAACCGCAACAAATCGAAGCGCAGAAACCCCTGGATCAGGTTCGAACGCAAGCACAGCCTGTCCATGGTGCATCTGGACCGGCATACCAGCATTCACGACGGGAAAAAGGCGTACGTCTGCGTGGTCCTCGATGATAGTTCGCGGCGCATTCTCGCGGGCGGGGAGTTCGATGCCGAAACAACAGATAACGCCTTACAGCTCCTCAATGAAGCTATGGGCAGATTTGGCTGGCTGACAGGTATTAGAGAGGTTTTGACCGATAGAGGGACCAAATTCTATGCAAACAAGCGAGACAAGAACGGCGATGCGGATAGCAGATTTGAGGACTTTCTTGAGGAGAATAAAATCAAACACATAATACAGTTAGATTTCATGAATCGCTTGATACAAAATGGTATCTACAGACGCCAGATATCGCATTCTGGTCAAGGCTGCCGGAAGGATGCAAATTGGGAATGTTCCTGAATAGGATGGAGACTGAATTAAATGATTTATAATATATAAAGTCCAAACATCCGGGACTACACATATCCAGGCCATCATCAATTTATCTCTCGTCTCATCCCATAAACCTTTCTCAATCCAAGCCTTTTCGGCGACATGAGGCAGGCTGGGTATGATATCAGGTTGATCTGGAGAAGGTCTGGGCAGTTTTACGGGGCGCGGGGATTTTGGCGAGCGATAGGTTTTTGTTATTATTATTAGCGGATAATTCTAACCGAACAACTAACGATCCCACCACAGAGGCACAGAGCGCACGGAGGACGCACAGAGACGACTCCTTAACGAAGGTTCGGGAAAATTTTCCGGCTTGGCAATTCTTGCGGAGCGACCGGAAGCAGCGCCCGGCAGCCCGTCGCTCGTGCGGCATGGCTGGCGGGGTACCGGCTGCGCCTCCCCGTTCGCCGTTCTGGGCCGCGCCGTCCGGGGCTGGCTGCGCTCTTGTCAGGGCAGGCTGGCTTGCCTGACAAGCGCTCGTGCAGGGGGGCAGGAGGCCGGTTGGGCCTCGGTGCCAGGCGGCACTGAAGCCTAGCCTTTCGAATCGATGCTATCCGAGAAGCTTCAGAAAATCCTCTTCAGTTATGTCCAACTGCTTGAGAATTTCATAGAACAGCCAGTTGCCGATTTCGCTATTGCCGTGTACTGGAATCGTTGTCGCTCGACCATCGGGATGCTTCCATCTGGCGTGGCTTCCTTTCTGCCTCACCATATGAAATCCGAGCTTCTTTGCGACCTTTTGCAGGTCACGAGCTTTGGCAGGCATGAACGGCCTTCACATCGATATCTTCCGGAAGCATGCGACCTTCTTCGTTGTACTCTTCCAGGATCATCTCGAAGACGTTTGCAAGCTCTTCCTGCGCTTCCTCAGAAGTTTGGCCCCAGGAGTGGCAACCTGGAATAGCAGGGACGTAGGCTACGAAGGTGCCGTTGTCTTCAGGGCGGAGCACTATTGTGTAGTCATAAAGGCGTTTCATCAGGATTTACTCAGTCCTATTTGCATATAATACTACTCAATGATGTCTGCGCGTACAAAGATGCGATTCCACACCCTGGCAACACGAGAAAAGGATCGGCCCCGCGCGCGTGCGCTCGGGCGGGGGCACTTGTGCATGCGTGGGCAGTCGCCTGTGGGCTTGGCTGGGAGCTTTTCCGGGCGCGGGATTTTGGACGATGCTGCATCTCACCATTACTATTCGCAGATAATTATAACCGAACAACTAACGATCCCACCACAGAGGCACAGAGCGCACAGAGGACGCACAGAAACGACCTCTTAACGATGGTTCTGGACCATTCTCCGGTTTGGCAAATCTTGCGGAGCGACCGGAAGCAGCGCCCGGCAGCCCGTCGACCGTGCGGCATTGCGGGCTGGGTACCGGCTCGCCTTCCCGTTCGCTGCTCGTGGACCGGGCCGTCCGGGCCAGGCTGCGCTCTCGTCAGGGCGGGCAGACTTGCGTGCGGCCGTCTTTCTGGGGGCGGGAGGCCGGTTGGACATGAGAATGATCTTAGGCTGCAACGTACTGCCGGATCTCGACCTGTGCGCCTATGTTTGCTCTTTCCTCAGCGTCCTTAAGCAGCTTGGCTGTAATCTCCTCACTTATATATGCCTCCCCGCAATTAGGGCAAACCTGAGCAGGCACGCATTTTACAACCATTGTCAAACAACCTCGTTCAAATGTAATTGTGGTTGTTCCCGGTTTTGTAGATCCTTTTTTGCAGATAATGCACTTCATCAAATCCTCTTCCTGCATTTCATGTCCCATTCGGTGGGATCCGGCTCGTAGACGGTGATTATTATTATTTCCTCGTCAAGGTAATTATTAGCAGCTACGACATGAATAAGGCGACCCTTGTAACATCCCATGATTAGGTGACTTGGGTAGGGTGTATCATCAGGATATTCTTCAATCACCTCTCCTGTCTCCAGTACATATTTGACTTCTTCTGCGCTGATTTTTCGCTCGAACATTCGCTGGACAGCGTGACGGCGATAGGTGATTTTTTCGTTACTCATAGTCTGGCCATCATAAATTAGCTATCGTCTCATCCTATAAACCTGTTCTCAATCAAGAAAGCTCTCGACTGCTGCTTTCTGCAGCCTGGATCTTGCCACATCTGTTCCTGAGGCAGTACGGGAAGGCATCGGCCCCACGCGCGTGCGTGCGTTCGGGCGGGGGGGCGCTGCTGCCCGCGTGGGTAGCCGCAGGTGGGGTTGGCGGGGCGGTTTTCCGGGCGCGGGATTTTGGAAGATGCTACATCTCGCTATTACTATTAGCCGATAATTATAACCTAACAACTACGAATATAACCGCAGAGGCGCAGAGCACACGGAGGACGCACAGAAACGACCTCTTAACGATGGTTCTGGACCATTCTCCGGTTTGGCAAATCTTGCGGAGCGACCGGAAGCAGCGCCCGGCAGCCCGTCGACCGTGCGGCATTGCGGGCTGGGTACCGGCTCGCCTTCCCGTTCGCTGCTCGTGGACCGGGCCGTCCGGGCCAGGCTGCGCTCTCGTCAGGGCGGGCCCGGATGCATGCGACCGTCTCTTCGGCGGGCAGGAGGCCGGTTGGGCCGGGATCAGGAGGCGCTTAAGGAAAGCTGCCGATCACTAAAATAAATAGCTAGAGGGCGACCTTTGCTTTTATTTGTGAGATGTCGGATTCCATTCTTATCAACCTGCCTTCAAGGTTTTCCTTTAGATCAACGCGAAGCTCTCTGATCTCGCCTACAATAGCATCGCGCGACTCATTAACGTCTTCGTGAGTCTCCGTCAATTCTTTGCGAGTTGCCTTTATTTCATCCAATATCTTTTCGTTTACTACGATAAGCTTCGTGAGCAGTTCTGCTGCTACATCCAGTCTCTGATCCGTCTCGCCTCCGGATACAACCTTGACGAAGCTTTCAAAATCGCCTGATGCAGGAGAATGCTCGCTCTTGATATCAACCACATTGATAATTGTGTTCTTGATAGCCAAAGCCGCCAGCAGGCTCTCCAGATCACCTGCTTCCCCCTCCGCCACCACCTTGACTCGCCCATCATCCAGATTCTGCACGTAACCCTTCAGACCGAAGTCACGAGCAATAGTGAGAACTCTGGCTCTGTAGCCGGTCTTCTGGATTTTTCCGGAGACGTAAGCGGTTAGCCTTTGCATGAGAACATATGTTGCGCTCTTTTTATTTAAGTCTTTAACCTTTGGGTAGAGAATCATTTTGCAGCAGGCTCCAGCCCTGCGCGCAAGCGTGCGTTCGGGTGGGGGCGCTTGTGCTCACGTGGGCAGCCGCCTGTGGGCTTGGCGGAGTGTTTTTCCGGGAGCAGGATATTGGAAGCGGCGGCATTTCGCTATTACTATTAGCTGATAATTATAACCTAACAACTGCGGATCGAACCGCAGAGGCGCAGAGCACGCGGAGGACGAACGGACGGAGACGACTATTGCTCAGAAGCAATGCGCTTTTTTTCCAAGTGTTGAAAAATAAGTAGATTACGCGGCTCTGCGAACTCTGCGGCTCTGCGGTTAAAATTCGTAGCTGGGGAATCAAAACTTGGGGTTACGAGAAGAAATACGCAGAGGCACGAGAGCACACAGAGACGATTTTTGGCAATTCCAGGCAGTCTTCAGCTTGGCAATTCTTGCGGGCTACCGGAAACAGCGCCCGGCAGTCCATCGACCGTGCGGCAGAGAAGGCGCTGGTCCCCCCGGATCGCTTTCTGTTCGCTGCCTGTGGGCCGGTCGTCCGGGTCCATGTCGTCGTCTGCCTGCATATCGTTCCGGTCTTAATTTATGGCGCAGAGAAAAAGAGGATAGCTAATCTGCGAAGAGCCACTCATCAGAGGGCGTCGGTTTAGCCCTTGATTTTTCTGCGTTGGAGTCGCATTTTGAGAATTATTGAGAAAAGTATGAATTATTTCTCAAAATTGACACCAATCCTCCGTGGTTTATCTCCATTTTATTGCAAT
>Ga0247841_10010113_pt1 | contig 12946 bp, 29 predicted proteins | sample LaCruzMarch2015__2_FD_192410 | JGI IMG/M metagenome (GOLD analysis project Ga0247841, IMG submission 192410) | Freshwater microbial communities from meromictic Lake La Cruz, Castile-La Mancha, Spain - LaCruzMarch2015_18m | ecosystem: Environmental > Aquatic > Freshwater > Lake | place: Spain... | reverse complement strand
AAGCCGCTGGAACTGTGCCATGCAAACCAGTCGTCATTGATCCAGATATTCAGCTCGGTCGTCTGGTCGCGGCACATGTATTTGCGTATATTCGGCAGAGTCTCTATGTGTGGCAACTGGAAATGGCGCAGCAGAATGCGGGCGGCTCCATAGAGATCGCCCGTGGTTATAGCTTCTCGTATTTCGAATGATTCTAGCTTCATTGGTTTGCTGCCGTACTAGCTGCGCAGTAATTATTACATTCCGGGGGCTACCAGATGCAGCCACGCTGTTCTAGAATCAAGCCGTAGCGACAAATGTCTTCCACGAATCCATCATCCCTGTGTGAAACGATATAGATATTTGAGGTATGGTAGATGCGGATAGAGATCCAGTATCGCGGTATATCCTCACGATTTCGGAGGGTTCTTTCGTCTAGAATATTATCTGGCAGCGGTACGCCGAAGTGATCGGCAACTAGCTGAACTGCGCGGGCGGGATTGTGATCTGCCAGCGCTTCAGATATGCCCCAGCTAAGTAGCTTCATGCGGGCTGCCTCCAGGCTCCTGGAAAGTATATTTTGTTTTCTTTCGGTGGAAAAGCCAGCGGGTCCCGATGGAAAGCGCCTGCGGATAGTCCCCATATATTCCGGAAGGCATACATGTACGAGTAGCCAGGGACATCTAGGCGAATATATAGCGTCCACTTAATGGCCTCAGCCTCCCACTTCTCATCTAGTCGAGCGCGTAGTTCGGGGAAAGTTTCAGAGAATATCCGCACTACGGTAGACAGTTCGCCGCTGACTACCGCATCTCGGATTGCCCAATCGGTGAGTTTCATGCTCCATCCTTTGATCTAATCTAGATGCACCTCGCGCTGTCCATTTGTAGCATCTACTTGGATAAAGCGCAGCGGCAACATGCGCTGGCGGGCATAGTAAGAGAGGTCTCGTAAAAAACTATCTGTCAGCCCTGCGCGGGTTCCCTTGTTAAAGAGATCAGGGTGTATGACGCCTACTAGGCGGTTGCGGTTATCGTAGACTAGGTAATGGCGGATCAGCTTCACTGTCTATCTCCAGGACATGCTGCTCACCTAGGGCGTCCACGGCAACTATGTGCAGCGGGGCGAGGTGCTTGTAGATAATGCTGTATACGTCCCGCATGTGACGCATATCTTGCTCAGATGTATCATCGCCTAACCGGAGCACGAGACCCCGGTTAGCATCCACCAGTATGTATTCAGGAAATAGTTTCATGTCCCATCCGAGGTGTCCCAGTTGATGTAATTCACAATCTCCGGCGGCACTTCTCCAAAACCTGATAGGCGACGTGTAATGGTGATGCTGCCGTCGCTCCTATTCAACTTGCCCTCCCACGGCTTGGTAGGCGCAAAGTGCGGCTTGATTACTGGGACAGACGGTGAAGAAAGCTCAGTAGAAATAAACGCATCCACTTCCTGCTCGGAAGCAAACCAGATTAGCTGTCCCTTTACTGGGTGGCCGCTCTTTACTTTATTGTTTATGGTTGGAACAGAACAACAAAATGCCGCGGCAGCAGCTCCGGCATTTATAAAAAACTGGCCATTGCCAGACATCAGTGGGTGGCTTGGCTTGCCCGGCGCACCTAGTACACGAACCTTTACGACGCCAGCTTCAACAATCTTCTCTAGTTTATTCATGTTTCTCTACCTGTTGTCCATGCCTGGATTGGCTTACTAACAGAGGGACATTACAACATTCTTTAGTATTCTTTTACTAAAGAATGAAAAAATATTTACTGATCGCCAATGTTCACAAACTTGAAACCGGCATCCAGGTCATAGGCTCTCAGTGGAGCATCCTCTGCATAGTTCCAGCTTCCTTCTGCCATCGCAGAGCGGGCGGCGGCCTCACTGGTTGCGATAGCAACGGAGCAGCCTCGCCAGCCGAGGTCCTGAATCCAAAGACGCATAGTATACGATTCGCTAGTGCTAACAGTCATATGAATCCTTTTCATTTTCAAAGGTTACGCTGATAGAGTAGTAACCGTTAGAGCTACCGGACCAGCGGATTGTGACATAGCCCTTGACCGTGGCAAACTTATAGAAAGTCCAGCCGGTCAACCCGTCATCGTCATCTTCCAATCTCTGGAACACAACCTCTGCGGTGACCAGAGGGACTCCAATCAGATCGGCGATTTCCCCATCAATCTGCTCGATGCCTACCGACTCGCAGCAACTTTGCTGGTGATGCATACGGAAGATCTCGCCATCACTACAGTGGAAGCGCACATCATCTTCTTCGATGCCAGAAATACGCGTAAGGGTTTTTCCGTGAATAGGCAGGATGTCAGCGGTCATGTTAGCTCCACTATGCCGCCGGTAGTGTAGGCAGCATTGCTATAGATTGTGTCCATTATGCGAACTTGGGAATAGGAGGCTTGGTGAACGTGGCCAAACAGGGCAGCCTGAAAGCGGTGCGTGCGGTATTGCAGAGCAGTAGCCAGCGCGGTAATCCCGTAATTGACTCCCGGTCTATCGGAATCAAAGATGCCTGCTGGCGGTGCATGACTCAGCAGGATGTCACCGGGTGCAGACAAGCCTGAGTCCCCGTCAAAAATGTCCGAGATTATCGCAGCCATCTCGGGTGTACGCACTTCGCCAGCCCATTCACCTGCAATGTATGGGATCTCTCGGAATCCAATCCATTGCAGTCCGGCTACCTGTACGGGTGTCAGGTCTGCTCGGGTAGCTGGTAGAAAATCTGCAAGTTCTATATAGTCGTGGTTGCCGGGGACGTAGACTAGCGGGCGGTTGCCGAGCCACTTGCGAATAGGACCTAGGAAGCGTTGCAGCCAAGCGGTTTGGAACGGCACTTCTCGCTCTACAATGCCGCGTGTGATATTTGGGAACAGGTCGCCTGTGTGGACTACTACATCAACGTCTGGCAGCGGGTGATCCCAGAAGCCCCAGCCATGCGTATCAGAGAGGTGATAAATCTTCATTCTCTACTCCATTTGCGAGGGCCGGAATATTATCAGACCCTTTTACTACAATGGTCGGCAGACAGGAATAGGGGTGTTCGTCATCAGTGATATGACTGAGCAGATGATTAGCTGTTGTCTGCTGAAGAGGATTCAAGTATCTCTGCAATCCAATCTTCGATGATTGATGCAAACGGAACAGGTGGTATTACCATTATGCCAAAGGCAAGCGCGGGCGGCTGCTCTTTTGCCTCAGTAACATGCAAGACTTGAGAGCGCTTTACATCTGGTTTTATTTTGGGAGATGGCTCCGCATCATGTATCATGGTTTCGGCCCCGTTTTATTTTGTTTTTATAATCACTCATTCTCTGTGACAGGGAGGTGGCTCGACACAAATCGCTGGACTTGCAGCCGTTTTCAGCGGCTTGGCGGGCGCCTCGGCAAACTGCCGGATCGGGCGGCACCGGGTTTAGGGCGGGGGCGGTACTGCCTTTCCATGGCAGTACCATTTCTGAGTACCGTCTGGATAGATAATAGCTGGTCCGTCATCCCGGTGATACATTCCATCCCGGTGCCAAAACTGAGTACCATCTGGATATATGACAGCAGGCCCGCCTTCCCGATGAAGCAGGCCATTGCGGTACCAATACTGGGGCCCGGTCGTATGGATAACAGCGGGTCCGTCATCCCGGTGAAGCCAACCTGACGAGTTACGAACCCGATAAGCCCCGTTTTCGAATACTCCACCAGCTTCAATGGCCGAGGAGATAAGTTGCCAAGTATCGAGTTTCATGGACTGCTCTCCTCTCTAGTGAAGCGGGCTCAAGCTGGAGGATCGGGCGGGACCGGGTTTAGGGCCGACCCGTCCTATGAATTTACCGGACTAGGTATATGAAAAAACTAGTTACCCGGATTGTTGAACTGGCTCACTACGCAGATCGTTGCGGCTACTACAAAATAGCTGAAGACTTAGATGAGCTAAGTACCTCAATGATTGATGAGAGCAAGACTGGCCCTGCCACTAAGATGAGTGATCTGGCTGACTGGGAAGCAGGCGGGGGCTACAACAATATCATGTCGCTGCTAAAGAGCGCTACTCCAGCGGAAGTAGATTATTGGCGCAACTGGTATGGCAATGCGCGACAAGACGTAGAGGTTCTAGCAGCTAAATACGGTGAACCTTTTGAGCGGGTAGCTGCTGTGGTAGCTGTGCTTAGTCCGGGCAACAAATGGGTGTCTAATCTGCGGGCAGCCGAGACTATCCTGCTGGAAGTACATGGCGAGCCGGACGCGGCAGTAGCACCACGCAAGGGCAAAGGGGCTGGCACGTCAGACATCTACCGCGATTTCATTGCTGAAGAATTTCCATCAAATGTTCCATACCGGGATGTGTCTGCTTATCCTGACAATGCACGAAAGGCACGGGACATTCTTGTGACGGGAAATATCGGCCAAAGCCTGTCGGGTCCAAAGGTTACTGTATTTTATGATAGCCTTGTGCATCCTGAATGGGCGCGGGACCGCATGGTTCTAGACGGCCATGCCATCAATATCTGGCGGGGCGTCAAGGTACCACTGAAAGGACTGACTACTCCTAGCAAGCAGGAGCGGGCGGCAATGCTAGCAGACTACCGCCGGGCTGCTACGGATAGCGGCCTAAGCGTACAGGAAGTGCAGGCGCTAACCTGGTTCCTTTGGAAGACTATAGAAGAATGATTGTTTGCGATTAGCGTCGTCTGTGACGCGGGACACCTAGCTTAGAGTGTCCAGACAGGCGAGGCTAGCGTGCAATAGGTTGCAGTAATAACGAGAAGTATGCTCACTGTCGCAGGTCGATATACTTGCTTCGCCTCATTTTTATAACTGCGTAAGTGCTCCATGTGGATGAGACAATGCCTCCGGCGTGCCGACGACTGCCAGATGTGCGAGCGTTGGTTTCTAGTGCAGGAGATTCATAACAAAATGTGTGTGATCCAGCCTCAAGGCTTACGTTGACACTGCCGGGATGCGCAGGCGTCGGCCCGACTCCGAACAAGTAACAAAAAACATACTGCCATTTGCATCTACGAGATCGGTGTGAGCAGGGGTAGCGTTATACACATCCAACCGGCGCACATGATTGCTAAACCGGATAAAGGTGCCTTCAATAGCAATTCTGGTGCCAAGAAAGTCCACTAGCATATCCATTAGTGGAGCAGCCAGTCGGCCTAGCTACGCAGGTATATCCGGTTGTTCTCCCGTAGCAATATGGGAAAAAGTATATGTTCCGGCAGGATTACAAGGGGCTGGAGGTTGTGCCACAGGCGCGCTGTAACCGCTTACCAGTAAGAGCGCGGCTAGAATCTGCTTCATTTTTCCTCAGAGGAAGGGTACAAGTACCAGTGCTGCAATGAAAGCGATTACCGTACCATAGATCATTACGTCAAGCGGTTCGCCGTCTTTCATGGTTTCTCCTAGGCGTGAGCAGCCGGCACATACCGGGCAACGTCTGCAATAAGCAGTTCATAAGCGGCATCAAACCGTTCGGTGTGGAAAGGTTGTCCGCTATTGAATGCATCCAGCAGCGCTTGATCAGTTTCCCAGAAGCCGTGCATGAGTGCGATATTGAGGAAAAAATCTGTCATTTCTTTTGCTTCATTTCTCATCGTTGTTCCTGGGGGTCAGTGGAAGCGGCAATAGAACCCCACTCGATACGATGAGATCCGCTGCCAGAAATAACGTGTTTCATAACCGTCCTTGTTGCTGTGGTACAAAAATAGATATTTCTTACTCAGTAATCCCCGCCGCGCTCATCCCTATCTGCGCATGAGTCACACTGATAGCCGCGAGCTTTATCAGCCGGAGTCAAGCGGTTTGGCTCCTTGCAAGTTGGGCAAGGGATGTTGCGTGGATTGCGGCGCGTGGCTGCACGCAATGCGGAGCTACCACCTGGATCTGCAAAGTGGGAGTTGTCGTGATCAAAGTTGTCGTCGTACATAACCATCCTATTGTTACTGGTTTAGTGACGCGGTCGATTGCGGCGGGTTCGGCCTTCAGGATCGGGGGACTCCGGCTTTAGGGCCGGGGCGTCGTGTCAGCTCTCAGCCCTGTGAATATTTTCTTTTTTGTGGACATGGTGTGCCAGTATGCCTCATGTGTGGATTACTGGGGTAGCGAGTCGGGGGCTGTCTGCCGGACGTCATGTCATTGGGTTATTGTAAACTAATTCCATTTGCCTTACAGGAAGTATTCATCGGGATCTTCATTTTCATCTTCCCCAAAGCGCTTGCCATTCAGGTACCAAAACTGAGCACCATCTTGATATGTAATAGCTGGACCATCATCCCTATGAAGCTGGCCATTGCGATACCAGTAACACCTACCATTAGGATATATGACAGCAGGCCCGTCATTCCGGTGAAACAGGCCATGGTTATTCCTGAGCTCGTATCTTCCTTTTTGAAAGGTACCTCCGGCTTGGAGGAGGGAGGAGATAGCCTCCCAGTTGTCTAGTTTCATTTATCATCCTGTCGACGTTGGCCAACCCGGCACCAAACCTGAATACCATCTGGATGGACGATAGCAGGCCCACCTTCTCGGTGAGAGAATCCATCCTGGTACCAGTAACACCTACCATCTGGATATGTAACCGCAGGCCCATCTTCCCGGTGCAGCCTGTTGTTGAGATACCAGTGTTGCTCGCCACTCAGATGGACGACAGCAGGCCCGTCATCCCGGTGTAGCTGGCCATTCCGGTACCATTTCTGAGTACCATCTAAAAATACAACAGCAGGCCCGTCATCCCGGTGTAGCTGGCCATTCCGGTACCATTTCTGAGTACCATCTAAAAATACAACAGCAGGCCCGTCATCCCGGTGTAGCTGGTCATTGCTGCGGCAGATCTCGTACCTTCCGTATTGAAGGACGCCACCGGCTTCCTTGATAGATGATAAGGCTTCCCAGAGATCTAGTTTCATTTATTTTTCACTCTAAAGGTTGCCATTCAGATACCATTTCTGAGTACCGTCTGGATAGATAATAGCTGGTCCGTCATCCCGGTGATACATTCCATCCCGGTGCCAAAACTGAGTACCATCTGGATATATGGCAGCAGGACCGCCATCCCTGTGAAGCTGGCCCTTACTGTTCCTGATCTCGTACCTTTCGTATTGAAAGACGCCACCAGCATCGAGGAGAGCCCAGACGTCTAGCTTCATTCTGTCCTCCATGCAAAGGCAGTCCAATGGGACGCAACATTACTGTGGATGATTGTCCTGGTAAGAAATAATAATTTCATTTGACGGGACTGATGCAGTCAGCGGGCTCCGGCTTTAGTACCGGCCTCGGTTGTCGTGGTTGCCGCATTCTTTAGCTTATCAGCGGCAGCCTTGTAGCTAGCTTTCATGCTCTCTATTTTCTCTATCTTCAGTCGGATTATTTCGCTTATGCTTTCCTTGTCTAGTGCAGCATTAGACACCAGATCAAATGGATGCGAAAGAGTGAAGTTCTTTTTCAGAACTCTTACTGGAGACTTTACCCACACCAGGATAGAATAAATAATCCCTGAGCTATTAGGCCAGGCACAAGGATCTGGCCATATCCTGTGCTCGTACCAGCGAAAGAGCGGTATTGTAACTTTGAGGACTTCATTGTTGTGGTTATTGCAGGCAGCAATATATTTTGTTATATTGCGCAGATCATCGGGATGCAGGCGCGGGATGAACTCTGGCCTGCTCTCAGCCAGGATGGATGCAGCTTCTTCGCTGGACTTTGCATAGGACAGCGCTACTTTGTCAAGTTTCATGACAACTCCGTACAGCTACATACCCGGCTTTCTGGCGCGGGTCGACTAAATATCCGTCTCCCGCTGTATGGCATCCGCAATCACGTTCAGATCCTGGAGGATTTGGTTGCGTACAGCCCTGAGCCGCAGCCGTTCATTCTCCCGCCGCAGTTGTTCATTTTCCTGCCGCAGGCAGTGCGCGTCGAAGCGGGCAGCGTCCCGCTCGTCACTGACAAGGGCCAGACGTTTATCGGCAGGGCTATCCGATCCCGACTTGGCAAGTGAAGCAATCAAGCGTTGCACATCCTCGGGATCGAGAACAGCAAAGCGGGCATCCTCGTCAAAGATGCCATCGCGTCCATCGGCATCAAAATGCAGGTCTACCTGCTCGCCAGCCTCCGCACGTTCCAGGAGAGAAATAGCTTCACGGGTATCACTGCATGACTCACCACGACCGGGTTCCCCGACATTGAGCACCGTGTCAATATCAATGCGGAAGAAATCGTCCGGATACCCGTTATTCCTATCGAGTGGCTTTGGCTCGCATGTCTTGATAGAAAGACCTCCAAAGACTTGCGGTTTATAGTCAAAGAATACCGTGCCAGCAGGGCAGAGCAGGAAGTTTTCACGATTTAGAATCTTCATGGCTTTTATCCTTTTAGAACTCTGTAGAGGTATGTAGGAATGGTTTGCCTTTTAGGCGGGGCGCTTCGGTCTTCAGGATCGGGCGGGTCCGGCTTTAGGGCCGGGGCGGGCTGTCACTCCTGTTCAAGAGCAGCTTTGCACCAAGCTGTCACGTCAATGTATGTGCCATCGGCCTCACGGATATTGACAATCTTTTTTTGTTCTATTAGGGATTGAAGCACTTCGCGCAAGCGCTCGTTATCATCTCGTGCTTCGTTGCGCTCACGGTGCATTTCCAACAGCCCATAGCGGGCTTCGTCGCGCTCGAACCACGCCACGGCTACTTCTTTTAGAAGACGCTCGTTCTCGTCTCGCAGGTCGGTCAGCTCGCCTTCGACGTCGGCGCCTTGGGGCGTCCGCACTCAGGGCAGCATGGCGCGGTAGTCGGGTTAGTCATGGCGGCTCCTTGCCGTCAAGCGCCCGCTTGGCGACGTAGTACGCGCCGCAAGCAGAGCACTCGGCATCGCAAGCGCCCATGACGGTATATAGAGCACCGCGTAGGCGTTTTATCTCGGCGACGTTATTGATGCGCTCGGCATCGCGCTCGGCGACGATTCGTGTGAGGGCCTCGCGCAAGTCTACGCTCTGCCATCGGCCTTCGACGCAGACATCGGCAGGGGTTAGGTCGCCGATCATGTCATCACGGATCGCTTGCAGCAGGGCGTCGAAGGTCTTGTCGTCGATCATGGCTTATCCTCCTTTAGCCTTTGCAATGGCTTCGCGGGCGAGTTCTTCACCGGGCCTGAGGTCTGCGTCGGCGATGCAGACTGCTCGGTAGAGCGTCTCCAGCGCCTCCAGCAAATCGGGAGCGGCGGATATTAGGCGGGCGTTGGCCGGTCGGTCATCGCTCTCCCCGTACACATCACAGATGGCCGTTCCGCTGGCTGTATCAACCATCACGACATCGTGGTCTTGCTTGCCAATGACCCACGGCCCCGGTGTATGTTTTGTCGTCATGGTTTCACCGCCTTGTCTAAATCAGCAAAAATCTTCCCTTGGTCTTTTTCATCTACGGTATGCTGCACAGACCACCACAGCTTGTTGGCCTGCCTAGTCACTGTCGAAGTAGCGTGCTGGGCGCCGTACTCAAATGCGAAACCAAGGCTCTGCCGGTGCATCTCGGCAGTGCCCTTCGACACCCCGCGCAGTGGAATGCCAATGAGAGCGCCGCTGCTCTCTCTAATGGCGACCAGCCAGCAGCCAGTCTGCACATTATCCATCTCAATATTAACAGTCACATGATCAGGGCGGTTGGTAGTCATTGCTCGCCTTTACTATTGGTGGTGTGTAGGATTGTTCGAGGAACAGTCACATCTCCATGCCATAAACGGCACTGTCGCCTGTTACATCGCAAGTGATTCTCACACTACCGTCTCGCAGGGTTTTGCATTCCAGCCATCGCCGGCCTTCAACCTCGATGTCTTCTACGTCAAAAAAAGCAGGAATTTCCAGCATACATGTCTGGCCGATGTCTTCCACTTGGAGCGCCTGGTTGGCGAGGTCTGCGTTGCAGTCCTCCTGAGTAGCGCCGGCTGCCCAGATAACAAGCCGCGTACCGTCGCTACCAATGGCAACCCACTGAGTCGGCATAGTCCAGTTATCTTCTGGAGGCTTATATGATGTGTAGCGGTGACCCTGCGTCCCATCGTATGAATCGGTAGCCCAAGTGTCAATCGTTCGAGTGATCCCGCAATGAGCGCAAACCGTGGAAATAATTACTCCACCGCCGTGACCTCGTACGAAATCATTTGGACTGTCAAAGTCGTGATCACCGTCATCGGCACAGGCGGGAACCTCGGGCTCAATCTGAATAACAAAACGCTCATTCGTTCCGTCAGTGCATGATGCTGTCACATGAGATCGCCATGTCGTGTCCTCCGGCTCAAATGCGTCGGACCATGCATTTATTACAGACTCCTCTAGTTTCGAGGGCGAGCAAGTAATCGTGCAATCGCTACCGCCGTCTCCCAGCGAATAAACACGCGGCTCATCGCTATCTCGCCAAGCAGCGAACGCAGCGTCCCGCTCAGCATCAGCTGCTTCATATTCCTTATAAAGCGCCTCGCTCTCAGGTGAATCTCCAGCGGCCTGTAGTGCGCGATATAGTTTATGCAATTTGGCCTCTGCGGCATGAAACGCAGCAGTCCTGGGTCGAGTCGGAAGCTTTTCAGTAGTGGTGTTGGCAGCAGTCATCATTTACTTTACTCCTGTCGTCGGGTCGACGCCATATGGAAAAATAGTTTTTATGCCAGTGTCTAGCAGGCGGGGGCCGGTAGCTACAGAACGCAACAGTCTCTAGGTCTGTCGAGTGCCTGTTGGCGTGCTTATCATCTAAAGCGTGGATAGCGGGCTGCGATATAGGTGGAGTACCCAGCGCTAATCAGGTTCGTTTGAGCACGGGCTGCAACCTTGAATGCATCTGCCGCAGTATCCCATTCGTTATCACCAAGGTCCGCAGTCCTTAGTGTCTTCTGACTGGCGATGCGATTTCCTTGCAGCAAGGTAACGCACCATGTCAATCCAAGTGGCCCATGCAATGGTTCGATATCTATTACGATCACTTCTACAGGATTAGCATTCGGCATATAGCTCCTGCTCTCATGCGGAATAAATATATTCAACATTTATATATCCTGTTTGTGTTTGCTTGGCGGCGGGTTCGACCTTCAGGATCGGGGGCCACCGGCTTTAGGGCGGGCGGGGCCTACTAGCGGAATGCAGATGCCTACGACTACTTCGTCAGGAGGCCGCCAGCTCCATGCGTCCCGCGTTGCAAAACCATATCCGTCTAGCCACCAGCAAACGGACTCCCCACGAGTAATTTTAATCTCATACATCCAGCACTCGTCACGGAGCAGGTCAAGCCTGTAGACAGCGGGTATGGGAATATCAAAGTGTGCTGCCAGGACTGCAATGGCCGCTACCCAGTCCTCGCGCTGAAGTGCATCCTTTATAGCATATTCTTCCAGCTTCATCTGGCAAATATCCTGACATAGCTACCGGGTACTGATGGCCTGCTCCAAAACCCATCGTATTCTTCCCAGACATAGCGATTGCCATCAAGAATAATATTGATTTCCAGCGGTGCAGCGGTGGGTTTTGTCAGGCCAACATCAGCAATAGTGCCGAATGGTTTGCCAAAGTAAGCGGACATGATTGCGATTGCTCCTGCCCAATCTTCGGTTTCAAAAGCGATGAACATCTCTGCGGCGGCTAGCTTCATGCTAGCACCCAGATATCAAAGGCTTGGTAATGCTGAGGGCGGGCTACTGTTTGTCTGGGTCCAATGAAGCCTATTGTGTTGTACCAATAGTAGGATATATCGTGACATGCAACACACGCCAGGTGTTGCAGCCCGTGCTTCGGACTTAGAAATCCAATAGCAGGACTTAGTGTGGAGGTTATCCGCGCAATCTCTGGGATATCAAAGTGCTGCGCCATTATATTGCCGGCAGTAATATAATCGCCGGCCTTCATAGCGCATAGCATTAGATAAGAATCCAGCCTCATGCAATGACCGTTGCCCTGCCCAGCTTGCCATGCCTAGAAAATCGCGTCTCATATACATCTACTCTGAAGAATCCCGACAGGGGGTTCCATGCTAGCTCCGAGCCGCCAAAGTAGTACAGCCGCACAGCATACATTGGCAGCGTAGGGCTGCGTGCCACGGTAGTGATTTCAAAAGATAAATGATTATCCTTCTCGCCAAAATGAGCAAGAAGGATATCTACGGCTTGGCCGTAGCTCCCAGCAGCAATAGCTGCTGTTATCGGGTAGGATTCCAGCTTCATGCTTCTTGCTCCTGGTCGGCAGTCAGCCAGTTTATGGCATCACGCAGACTGCCCGTTTCTTTTAGAATCTCTCCGGTTTTTTTTACGCAGCAGATAAAGCGGTCGTCAGTATCGTCATGAACGACTATCAGGTTGCCGCTAATCCAGCGGGTGTGCGGCACCGACATCAGCTCATTACTGGCAAAAGAAACGTCAATGCGCTTGGTCATGGCGCTCTCCTACTGCTTGTGCAGAACTAGATACCTGTCTTGAGGCGGAGGACAGACAGAGCCTCTTTCACATGCGTGTTCGAGGTATCGCTAAGTTTATGGAAGTTGTCGTCTACTGACACGGCCTCAAGTGCGGCACTTGCCGTACTGACTTGCAGCCGAAGACTAATAGTCCTCTCTCTCAACTCTCTCAATACACACTCTAAAGCTTCATTCAGCTCATTGGCAGCAGAGAGGCTGCGCTCAATAGAGTTACTCCAGCTAGCAAATGCCGATTCAACATCAACATCGGTTGCCTTCTTTGTCATTTTGTTTCCTGGATTTGTCATAGTTCACACAGCAGTCAGTTTATACTTCTTGCCATCAATCTCAACAACCTTGCCTTCACAGGTATCTTTGTTCAACTTTTCAATACCGCTATGTTGTAGGGCGAGGGCGTCGGCCAGGCGCAGCCGCGCTTGGAGGGCGACGATCTGGATGCCGACCTCCTCGACCTCGCCGGCGGCGTGAGCCGCGAAGGCGTCCGCCAGCACCAGCACGTTGGGGCGCACGGTGCCCGT
>Ga0247841_10010112_pt1 | contig 12947 bp, 21 predicted proteins | sample LaCruzMarch2015__2_FD_192410 | JGI IMG/M metagenome (GOLD analysis project Ga0247841, IMG submission 192410) | Freshwater microbial communities from meromictic Lake La Cruz, Castile-La Mancha, Spain - LaCruzMarch2015_18m | ecosystem: Environmental > Aquatic > Freshwater > Lake | place: Spain... | reverse complement strand
CAGCCCACGCATCGACGCCCGTTTGATACATGCGGGCGAAGTCACCCGCGAACGCATCGAGCGGATAGATCAGGTGTTCAGGCACCAGTTGCGATTTTGGCAAGTTTTTCAATGAGGCTGAGTCGGTCATCGTATTGCGTCACATGCACGAGGTGCGGCTTGTCGGGCTTGTTCATATCGCCGGGGTGGTGGTTCCACTCTGGACCCAGGAACGTCGTCTCGTCGTAGAGTCTGGTGGGGCTGTCAAGTTTTCCGTGCGGGCCGGGCTCGACGACGTAGCCCATCAGCCGCATGATCGCCGCCTGCTCCCACCACGGGTGCTGCACGCAGTCTGTGCCCTCCATCCACGCACGCTCTAGCGTCGGAATCATGTCCTGCGTCACGACCCACACGCCGCAGTTCGGGACGCGACCGCACTCGGTCAGATGCTCGACCACCGCTTGGCATGTGCCCGGCTGCAGCTCAGCGATGATGTCAGCACCGGGCCATGCGATCACGACATCCACGTCGAGCCAGCAGACAACGTCATACGTGCCGAGGGCCGCGTGCAGGGCGGGCAACTTATTCCACGACGGCGGGCGGTCGCCACCCTCCAGCAGCAGCGTGCGGATGTCGTGGCCGTGCCGCTTGGCATACGCTGCCATCAGCGGCACAGTGTGCCGGGACATCGCGGTGTGCAGGTCGCCGGTCCAGCCGGTGAGAATCAGAGACCGCATCGCCTACACCTCGGCCCATTCGCTGCCGTTACGCTGGAAGAGCACCACCTCAACGCACCCGAGCTTCCTGGCGATGTCTGCCGTGGCCGGCGAGAACACTGCCAAGGGCTTACGGATGTCGATCACGCCGGCACCCGCGAGTACCGCAGTCAACGCCGTACCCTTGCCCGTGTTGCGGTATCGCTCCTCGACGAACTGCTCGAGAGTCTGCATGGCTCGCCAGACGTGCGAACACGCCCAACCGACCATCGCACCGTCGCAGTGCCAGACGGCGATCGGCGTGCAGCTGCTGCCCTCACCTTCCAGCACCGCGGCTACCTCGATCTGAAACTCACTGCCCGGCTTCGTCAGCCGGGAACGGATGGCGATCATGTCCCGTGGATCGAGGCCGTCGATCGTCGCCAGTGTGACTTGGTTCATTGCACCCTCACGGTGGTTCGTGCCTCATTCCCGTACGAACGATCCAGCACATGCTTTCCGATCTGATGATCATCGACGTACGCAATCCCGTTGAGGGCGTCTTCAACGCCGCTCAACAAGTTCTTGTTGTCACCTCTAGGCAATATCGGAACGCCTGTGCGTAGCGTGCCGTCCTTGCGAAAGTGACTCTTCGGGCGCTCAAACACCCAATCAATGATCATCGTGAGTGGCAGTTGATCGGTCGGCGATGCTCCAGCGGATTTCGCTGCCAATGCGATTGCCGCCCGATACTCACGTATCCCATTATCTGGGTAGTAAGTGTGCCCGCTCTTTGTGGTTCGCTGCCTTGGCTGCGGCACGGGCTTGCCCGGCACAGTGAACGTGATTGGCTTCATGCGTCCATCGTCGCAGTGGCGTCAAGCAATCCACGTCGAGCGATTGAGCACCTCGAAGTGCCTCATAACTGGACGCACGCGCCAGCCCTCATGAATCTCGTCCATGACATACGCATGGATGACGAGCCCGTTCGCTAGGTGTAGCACCTCGACGCCCAGCTGGACGGGCCTGAAGGCTCCGTCCAGTGGGCCGCCGAGGAACTCGACTGTGAGCCAGCCTTTCGCCATTGTCACTCGTACCGGATCACGGCGAACCAACCACGCGGGCCGCGAGCGACAGCTTTTTCCACGATCCTGTAGCGACCGTAGAAGCAGCAGCTGCGGATCGCCGCATCAGGCGACGACGACGAGAACCCGATGCCTTCACGCCTGCCGCCATTCATCCCGCAATGACGCAGAACGCCAGTGCGTGCCATCGTCTCGGCATCTTGTTGTGCCGTGGAAATGTTCACCCGCCGGGCGTTGATGATGACATCGTTTCCGAAAATGATGCCGGGGGGGGCGGCGCATAGAAACGCGAGAGCCAAGACAATCCGTTGCATACATTCGCTCCTTCAGGGTCTGGACGCTCCTGCGTCCGATAAAGCAACAGTAGGCGATGCGTCAAGCGAGACGCTCAAGCAGTTTGCGGACGCTAGAGGAATGTGAGGGGGTGGTCAAAGCCCTAACTATCGGCATAAACTTCTGAAACGGGAACGCCTGCGTAGCTCAATGGCAGAGCAGCGGTTTTGTGAACCGCCGGTTGCTGGTTCAAGTCCAGCCGTAGGCTCTTTGACCGACGAGGAGCGGGAGCGGCACCATATTCCCGACGCCGGGAAAATGGTGCCGACACTGACGGACGCGGAGCGAGAGGCGATTGACATTGCAGAGAGTTGGCTGCCGCCACAGTGCCAGGAGTCAGCCGCAACGCTCCATCACCTCTGGCTCAGAGTCGCCCGCGACGATCCGGCCGTGCGAGTGCTGTAGCCAGTGTTCGCTCATGTCAGTCTCTCCAGCAACCCGCGAAGCGTGTCTTTGTATTTTTCGCGGTTGTGGTTCTGAGTCAATCTGGTCAGCGGCTTTCGCACTTCCGCAAACCACTCAATCGCCCCCCGCTCGTCGTCGGTAAGCCGCAGCCGCTCAATCTCTCTCGCAGCGTCTGGGCCGTCAGGGTTCCTCAGCCAGTGGACTTTGTGGTCACCTGTGCCATCGGCGACCTCCAGCCGACGCAGCCGCTCAAGCATGCCGCTCATCGCTCCAACTCCTAGGTCAACGCGTGGAATCGAAAACCGTCCCACGAATACCGTATGCCGGTCGTGCCCATCAGAAACGCGAGAGCCAACACAATCCTTTGCATACATTCGCTCCTTCGTGGCCTGGACGCTCCTGCGTCCGATGACTTCACGGTAGGCGATGCGGCAAGCGATAACGATTTGAAGTCGCATGGCGAATCACCGCTCAAGCTCTTTCAGCACGCTCTCAATAATCGGGTGCCGCACGATGTCGCTCGAATTGAACTCCACGACGCCGACACCTTTGATGGCGGCAAGACGTTGCATGACATCAATCAGACGTCGCTCGCTGCGTGGCAAGTCGCTTTGGTCAGCGTCGCCAGTGACGATGATTTTCGAGCCAGTGCCGATGCGAGTCAGAAACAACTTCAACTGCGAGAACGTGGCGTTCTGCGCCTCATCGAAAATCATGATTGAGCGATGAAACGTCCGCCCACGCAAATAGGCCAGGGGGGCAATCTTCACCGCTGCACCTACTCGCTCGCGGTCCTTCGTGTGCCCACGCTTTCCCGCAATCCGCTCGATGGCGTCGAAAAACGGCACGAGGTAAGGACCAACTTTTTCCTCGGCACTGCCCGGCAGATACCCGAGTTGCTCCGTAGCAACGCTCGGGCGTGTGATGACGATGTTCTCAACGGCACCGCCAAGCAGCTGCTGCACCGCGTAGCCGCTCGCCAAATGCGTTTTCCCAGTGCCAGCCGGCCCTAGAACGAACGTGATGGTGTTCCGGTCAATCACGTCCAACGCAGCCTTCTGCGGCTGCGTGCGAGGCGTGTAGCCCTCGCCTGGCAGTGCTACTGGGGGTGGCCTTTTTTGCCGTCGCGTCTTTTTCTCTTTTTGCATTCGCATCACGATAATGCCCGGAAGGCAGTCCCTGTCCATGTGTACCAAGGAATGCTGAACCGCTCGCCCTTCGGCTCAGGCGGTCCCTCTCTGCGTGCGATGCACTCAGCCGCACGCTCTGAGATCTGCTCAGGCGTCGGATCGTTCTCGAAAATCTCCCGCGTCGAACGCTGGCGATTCGGCAGCTTGTGCCGTGTCTTCAGCCGATGGATGAACGACTGCGAGCATCCAAGGGCGGCGGCGATTTCGATGTACGAAGCGCCGCTCGCCCACAGTTGGTGCAGAGTCAATGCACAGTATTCAAACTCACGTCCTCGCGTCATCAGTCAGCCGCCAGTGGCATGATGACGCCGGTATTGTCGCCGCAGCGAAGGATGACGGCAGACTGACCCTCCACGACCTCGACTTCGACGTTTGGATCTGCGTCACTGGCGATACCGTTGAGCCACTGAGTCACGAACGCAGGATCGAGCTTCACGCTGGCCATGTCGCCCGCGTCGACAATGTCACACGTCACAACGCTCTCGCCCTTCTCGCTGCTCTTTCCTTGCAGCAGGATGCCCTCGTCGGAAAACGTGAACAGCACACCCTTGCTCCTTTCACTCGCACAGATCGCAGCCGCACGGGTAGCAGCGTGCAGCGTTGCACGATCAACCGTCGTCGGCTTCGCGTCACGCTCGGGCACCGTGTCCCGCCACCGTGGATACCGACCGTCCAGGAGCAACGCCGTGACCCGTGCGTTGCCCACCGTGGCGATCAGTTCCTTGCCGGTCGCCTCGAGCTGCACAGCGTCGTCGCCAGCGTGACCCGCCAGCCGAGAGATGATCGACATCACACGGGCCGGCACCAACTTCGTGGTGTCGGCCACCGCCTGGTCGTGCTCACACTGCACACTCGCCAGACGCCGGCCGTCGGTGCCGACGAAGTTCACAGTCTCGCCGAGCACCTCGACCAGCACGGCACCCAGTGCGTACCGGCTCGACTTAACGTCAGTCGCAAACACGCTGCCACGAACAGCACGCACGAACTGATCCGCAGGGAGTCGAACGATCGGCTGCTCACCAGCGACATCCCACGCCGGGTATTCGTCCGTACTCTCCGTCGGCAACGTCCACCTGCCGCGTCCTGCGGTGATGACGACGCAGTTGTCCGAAGGCGTCAGCGTGATCTCATCTGCCGTGCAGCTGCCGACGATGGCGGAAAACCGATCCTCGGGTAGCAGAAAATCGCAGCCCGTGGGGGCGTCTTCCAAAGTGACGTCGATACGGATCTCGCCGTCACTGCCGGTCAACACGCCGCCCTTGAGCAGCACCGATTGCAGTACCGGTCTAGTGCGGCGTGTCGGCATCGCTGCCGCCACGGCGTTCAGCGCCGCCTTCAGCGTTGCCGCTGAGAACGTGATGCCACTTGTCTTTGTCCTTCGTTCCTTCGTTGCTGTTGTCATTTGTCGAATCCTTTCGAGTGAGAGAACTTCCTACCAACACGCCAAGGGAAAACATTCCCGCAGCGATGATCTGTCCAACCGCCAACATGGCGAGGTTTTCGGTGGTCACAGTCCCACCTCCGTCCGTTCCACGACGCTTGCCAGCCGCACGCACCTGTCGAGCGTTGCCGTGAGCGACCGGGCCGCCGTCTCTAGTAAGATCCGGTCGTCGTCGCTGGCGTCGTCGTCCCACGCCCGGTCAAACAGAGCCTGCACTACGTCGAGCGGTGCCGGCAGGTGCTGCCACGATTGCGTCATGCGTCACCGCCGATCACCCGCAGCGTCCGCGAGCAGCCGTCCACCCACGTGACGTAGCCCTGTTTCCGTAACGGAACCAAGTGGCACATCACCGAGTTGGGAGTAGTCCACCCGTAGGCGTGCTGAATCTCTCGCACCGTCGGCGAGTAGCCGTGCGTGTCGATGTAGCCCGAGATCCAGGCGACGATGTCGCGTTTGCGTGGCGTGAGCGGTTGGCGGGATGTCGTCGATGCTGCTTCCATGCGTCTACTGCCCTCCTTGAGCCCGTTCGGCAGGTTTCCTACCTGCCGAATCGGGCGGTGTGTCTTCATTGAATTCCCCATTGGTAAATTGGTTACCAATGGGAATTACTTGTAAGGGGCCACGTAGCGTGTGCGCGCCGTTCACGCCTTGTGTACGCGCTGTCCACGCCTCGTGTGCGCTCTGTACACGCCTCGTGTACGGGGTGTACACGCCTCGTGTGCGCTCTGTACACGCTACGTGTGCGCCCCCATCGGTGGGGATCACAATCTCGTACACTGACCTGCCACCGCCGGTTGCCTTGTCAGCAAGCATCAAAACAGATGCGTCAAGCAACTGGTGGATGCCACGATGGACTGACGTCGGGCGTACCCCAAGGAACTTGGCGGCACCCCTGACGCTCATCCGCAGCGTGCACTTCTCGTAATCTGCGAAATGGAGTGCGTAGCACAGCATTAGACGGCCCTCACTGCCGAGTTTAGCCATACGGCCGCTTTCCAGAATCGCCCTGTGCCGACGCCGTAGTTCGCCCCTGGCGTTCCTTGCCTTTTCATCTGCCATCCCTTGGGCTCCAAGCGGCAAAGTCGGCGCTCTCGCCAACGGACGTGTCTTCAAATGTCTGGTACTTCCCGTGGAACCACAGTTCCACATCCCGACGTTCGCCCTGCCTGAGTTTCTTGCAGTGCCACAAGACCTTGATTTCCCCGTCGGCCCCAACTTCCTCGGTCCTTTGTCCGAAAAGGAAGTTGTCCACGTCGAAGTCGATCTGGTTTGACCCCTTCCCGATGTTGCCGATCTCGGTGTTGTGATCCACCCCCTTGGCGACGTTTGTGACCAAGAGCGTGGCGACGTTCATCGTGCTGGTGATTTCACGCAGCTTCAGCAAACACTCGTTGATTTCCCCGGTCTTGTCGGTGAAGGCCCGAGAGCTACGAACAAGCTGTAGGTAGTCCACGACCAGCAATTTGATGCCGTCCTTCACGACGGCCTTCTCTATCCGGTCAATGATCAGAGGCGGCTCGATCAGCTTCAGCCTCCCACCGACGGCAGCTGCCAGCGTGGCAGCGTACTTACGGGAATCGCCTTCCTTGCGGATGACATCTTGAAGCGTCAGGCCAGCCGAGTTCCCGCCCCAGTGCGTGATGGCACGGGCCGCCAATGCGGCCCGTGTCATCTCGCCCAGGCACCATGCCGCGTTCATGGTCTGATCGTTCGACAGGCAGGCGATAGCCAGCTGTAGAGCCAAGGCAGACTTGCCAACGCCCGGAGCGGCCGCGACGGCGGTCATCTGACCGAGGGGTAGGCCGCCGTCGAACAGCTTGTCGAGCGACGGGATGCCGGTCGGGATCGCTGGCGTTTCCTCCTGCCGAATCCAATCGTCGATCGCGTCAATGAGGGTTGGCGATGGACGATCCTCGACGGCAACCAGGGCGGCTGTGGATGGCGAAATGCGGCCAAGTCGAACAGATGCCTCGCGCCTGAGTTGCGTTGACGGGGTTCCGCTGTCTGAAACAGCCATGTAGACCAGCGTCCCAACCCCACTTCGAGAGTCAAACCGCGACCATCTGTCGAGACACTCATCACGGCTGAAATCGTGCCACTGGGATGACCATGTAATCCAGTCATCCCGCAGAGACTCAGAGGTTCCTTTGCATGCGTACCCAACAGCACGCCAATCGTCCCCGATGCTGGCCCTGTTTCTACCAATGTTCTCTAGACACACTCGGGCAAGCTCGATGTCGAGTTCGACATCAGTCTCAAATGATTTCTCACTGTGGAGAGTAGGTTCCTGCTTCGGGAAATACTGCCTTTCAAGCCACTCCATAGGCAGCGATATGTCGATTACATCGCCTTCGCATATCGGGTTGCCGGTGAACGTGAACCACCTGTTCTCGCTGTACCGCTCGACAGCCCCGATCCCCGCCGGAAGTTCGATCCTTGTGCGGCCGGCAATGCGGGGCGCTCTTCCGATAAAGTGCAGCCCCATGCCGGAAGGCGTGAGCTCGCAGAAGGCACCAGAAAAGACATTGCACACGTCTGCCGCCCACGGCTTGGTCCACTGCTGTTCGTCGTAGCAGTTGTCCAAGTCGACGCCGACGATGTCGTCCTCGTCGCTGAACACGAATCCGACGCCAAGGCCGCCGCGTTCGTTTGCCTCCCGCATCACGGCATCAAACGATCTCCACGCGGAAGGATCGTTGTAGTTGGTTCCGTACTCGCCGCCGGCGCTGATGGGTACCTTCCTCGGCTTCTTGCCGTCGCCGTAGTCCATATAGTCCCAGCAGATCCACCTTGCGAGATCGCGGAGTGACTGCGGAATGGCACTGGGCGAAATTGGCGGCTCGGCTGTCCGCATTCTTCTTGAAGATGTCATCCGGCGTTCCTTCTATTTGTCGCTCGCTCTTGCGCGTGGTGTTCGATGTGCCATTGCTGCGACACGACAACAAGCGTTGCGTGCCTTTTGTGAAACTCGCGCCACGACTCACGCAGAGGGCCAGGGGCGATCGTGTACCCACCGCCGTCGAACAAATCCATCAGAGGCAACCCCCCCGGCGTCATGCCAACATCACGCAGCCACATCTCTGCAATCTCCGAAAAGGGCATGCCGTCGTGGTGAACAACGGCGTCTTCGCCAACGCCATCGACACCAGCGATGTATGCCTCTTGCGCCTGCTGCCTGACGGCTTCACGCATGGCGTTTATCGCGACGCCTCGCGATGCCGGCCTACCTCCGCACATCTTGCTCCAGCCGATCATGTCCCTAGAGCCGTTTCCGTATTGGAAAACTATGTGACGCCCGATCTGTCCATCGCGTGTAGATCGCAACACTTGCCGAACGTATGTAGTTGCAGGGATTCGTGAGCCATCACGCAGACGAACCAGTTCCACGAAGAACGCAGCGTCATCCGCGGCCATCTCGATCTCTGCTGCGCAATTTTCAAAAAGGTATTTATCGATGATCTCGCGACACCTCAAGCGAAGCGATTTCGCGTTGGCGAAATACTCGCCAAGAATGTCGCAGGCATATTCAGTTGTCTTTGCCACAGGCAGTCCTTTGCCTTTCGTTGCCGCTGTTACTACCGGGCTGATTTGATCTGCCATTCCCGTTGCCCACGTCCACTCCCACTCCTCACCGTCCTGCCCGTCTGGACGATCCTCCCAGCCCGTGCAAGCTCTCCGCCCAGCCGCGTCGAAGCGGCACCGTGCCTATCACGTGGGCGGGGTTATTCAGTCCACCGTGCAAGCAAGCCACTCGTAGTCCAGGGCGTCGATCGTCGGGAACTCCTCGGTGTCGTTGAACCGAAACATCTTTGGCTTGTCGCCAGCGCGTTCGGCGTTGAATGCCTTGACGCACTTTGCCGCGAAACTCCGTCTCGTTGCCGGGTTGACTGGGATGCGGATCATGCTTTCTCGCAGCACGTTGAACGGCCGCCACGCTTCAGTGCTGCCAACAGACAGAACCGCTGCAAAGTCATCCGCAAGCCGCTGGCTAACGCAGGAAAACAGGTAGTGCAGAACGTATGCCTGCTGATTGCGATACAGCGGGCACCGACGCATTGCCGACACGGAGTCACGGATGCCGGGATGCTGCTCAAGAATGCGCGCGGACAAGCGGGGCGTTGCCTTGCGTCGATGCCCCGCTGTCCCAGATTGCATCCTGCCTCCGCAGTCAACAAACTGCACGAACTGCGACACGGCACCAGCAACCGCGTTACTATTCGCCTCGCCTTCGATGGCGAGGACTTCGCCTGTTTTGCGTGCACGGCCGGCGTCGATTGTGTCGAATGCCTCCGGGTCAATGCCACGGACAATCAGCGTTACAAAAGGCTTGCCAGAGTAGATGCAGCCATGGAGCCTGTGCTGCCCGTCGAGCACATTGTTGTCACTGCCGATGATGATCGTCTCGCCGTTGAGCACGTAGTCGCCGCAGGTCATCGTCTCGCCAATGGATTCGTAGTGTCGTTTGTTGAGCGGCCGATTCCTGACGTTCCGCTTGAGCAAATCCTCCGCAACGCTCGGGGTCACAAGCGCGATCTCAACAGTGATATGCCCATACTTGGTGGCTAGTGGTTCCCCCCAATGCTGCACCTCGATCTCAAGTGTTGCCGTGCTCATATTCGTTCCCTTTCTCATCCTTTCACCATCCGTGCCGCCGCCTCTAGCGAGGAGTTTAAACGGCCTTTTTTGCTCTAGCCGAATCTCTCGCTGCCGCACGTTCGAGCGACTGAGAGTTTCCGGCGGGATTGAGGAGCCCTATATAAAGCGACTCAATCCGAAGTCTCTCGTTCTTGTCGCACTTAACAACGCCAATCAGCCTGTCGCCAATCTCTGGCCGTGACGACTGCACCCTTGAAGGAACATTGATGCTCTCGCCGACGTAGTGCGCTGTACCGTCATCATTCCAAGACACATACACGCCAGGGAATGGTTCCATCTTGTTAATGTCTTTTGCGGTGTGCATCGGTAGTGGCGGCGATGGAATCTCAGACAGCATCCGACCGCACTCAGCACTTAGGATTGCCTCTGCAACTCCTGGCTCTTTAACTCGGTCCTTTAGTGACGCGAATACAAACTGACGCAAAATATTCGGAGGCCAGTCAAAACGCTTTAATGACCCCGAATCGCCAGCGATAGACACTCGCACGCCCCGAGACTTTGGTCCTACGCATTCGGTCAATTCGCACGCGTCATGCGTGCCTGAAACGTCTAAGACGGCCTGTGGCTTCGCATATTTAATCCAGTCGGTAGTAATGTGAATGGCTTGGCCGTGATGCCGCTTCAACACCCACACCTTTGCCGACACCGGATCGCCGATGTGGTCTAATTCGTAGAACAAGTCGATTGGCTTCCAGCCACTTTCCATGACAAGAACGCTGGTCGTGTTGTTAGGCCAGACTGCAACGATGGTTGGCATTACGCTTTCCTCCATTCCCGTTCACCCCGTCCACTCCCACTCCTCACCACTCGTCCCGTCTGAACGATCCTCCCACCACGTGCAAGCTCAGTAAGTCTCTTGTTCACTTGATGCCCGCTCAAGCCGCATCGAGCGGCGATGCCTGACGCACCAGCCGGGCCGACTGCGAGTGCGTCGAGGATCTTCGCCTGGTGCTCGGCCACGGGTGCTGACGCCGCAGCTGCGTGTGACGTCGCCGGGTCTGTTCGCCTGGCTGCGGCGAACAGCGGAAACGACTCCTCGAGCGGCGGCGCGATGTAGTGGGGGCGGGTCATGCCACGGCCTCCGTATCAAACAGAGTGCGTGACTTGCGTGGCGGCTCACGCTTTATTTGCTTGGCAGCTTTCTCCGCTGCCTTTCGTGCGTCGCGTATGACGATGTATTTCCCGTACGCCTCGCTTTTAGGCTGCGTCTGACCGAGTCCTTTGCACCAGTAGTCGTTTCGCAACAGCACCTTGCACATGCGTCGCCACGACGGTGCCCAGCACTTCGCCTCTAACTCCGACGGTGCCTCATCGGGAATGCCGCTGTATCCACGCTGATGCCAGCCGTGAATGAACTTCTTGAACCGCGAAAGGTAGTGGGCTCGGGTCTTTCGCGGCATGGTCTGCAACAGCAAGTTGCAGAATGACTTCCACGTGTGACCTTCCGGCTTGCTGATCTTGTGGTAGCCGTTCACGTTGCCACGCTCTTCGATGTAGAGAGCGCCACTGTTGGCTCCGTTGACGCGAGCAACCAGCTTGAACCACGTCTGCGGCTCAAGGATGTGGTACAGCCATAGGCCGCGTCGCTGGTCATCGCCGAACGGCTGGCAAAGACGCTGCTGCGATAACTTGACGCCAGCCTGGTGCATCCTGTCGTAGATGCCGTTGTGCGGGCGATCAGGATGGCAGGCGTGGAATCTCCAGATGTCCTCAGTCAGCCAGTCATAGATGGGGTAGACGTTGAAAACATTGTCGATGATGTTCGTAGTCCATCGCCGGCCATTGAATGTCTTATTCCGCTTCTCCCACGTGGCAATCGCACAGTAACGATGCAGGCTTTCCTGAGCCCGAATGCCGATGAACGCGGCAGTCAAGTCGCCCTGCCCGTACCACTCGCCGAACAAAACGATGAACTCTTCAAACTCCATGCCGGCCACGGCGAACGGATAATCCTTCTCGGTCTTGCATCCCCACGGCTTTTCGCGAATCCATGCTTCGCGCTTTGATTCATCCCAGCACGTCCATCGTGGCTCGTAGTTTGTTACGGCGTTGCGGAGCAGCATCGGCATACAAATCCAGTGCGGGTCAATGTGCCGCCGGTACATGGCGAACATCTCATCAACGTGCGAGATGGTGTCGGCGTACTGGGCTTCAAAGTCGATGAACATCACCGCCACCTTGCGGTCTCGCCTGACGGCTTCCTCCATGACTAGGTGAAGCATCACGCTCGAATCTTTGCCGCCACTGAATGCGACATAGATTTTCTGGAAGTTGTCAAAAGTCTCCGCAATGCGGCGTCGGGCCGCAGTCAGAACGTCAACGTCGCGGTATCGTTTAACACCCATCAGTAAATCTCCATTTCGCGGTCCGGTGCGGCGTCTTCCATCTCCACTGGCGTGCGACCGTTGGCTACACACCACTTGTTCAGATACTCAAGGGCGAGAGCGTTGGCGGCTTCCTGCTGCCGCTCGGTCAGCAGATAGAACCCGCCTCGATAGGTCGCAGGAATCCCCAACGCATGGCATGTGGACGCTTGCCCCAGCCAGGCGATCCTGTTCATCGCACCGTTGGTCAAGTAGTGCTCGCAGCTGTGCTTCCAGTGCGTCGTGACGTACTCCAGGGAGGCGCGGAACCGTGGCAAATCAGCAAGAAACGCTCGCATCGCCTCTTCGCATTCCTGCTTGCTCATCCCGTCCTTAGTCGTGGCGTAGAGGCCAGCCTTGTGGCATTCCCACTTATCGAACGTGTGAAAGATGCGTCCTTCGTCTGACGTGTTGACGGTTCGCCAGTTCTCTGTCTCGTCTCCGTATGTGGCGACGTTGTCGGTCAGTTCGACAAAATCAGCCTCTGTGACGCTGCCTTCGACATCCCACGACTTGCTGAACTCTTGATCGGAAAACAGTTCTGCAAGCCCGGTGATCTGGCAGAGACGCAGGATCTCGTCCTGATCCATCCCCAGTTCGCGGCTGATGCGTTCTTCTGACCAGTTGCGGCGCTTCAACTCAACGACGATGTCGCTCATGGCAGAGACCGCGTTCTTGCCTCGGGCGCGGTTGTGCCGGATCGTCGAGGCAATGCGGCTACCACGGTCTTCACGCTCTGTCTTGATGACAGCCAGCGGCAGATACCCATGAATGCGAGTACGCACGTCGTCGCACTCGCG
>Ga0247841_10010111_pt1 | contig 12948 bp, 10 predicted proteins | sample LaCruzMarch2015__2_FD_192410 | JGI IMG/M metagenome (GOLD analysis project Ga0247841, IMG submission 192410) | Freshwater microbial communities from meromictic Lake La Cruz, Castile-La Mancha, Spain - LaCruzMarch2015_18m | ecosystem: Environmental > Aquatic > Freshwater > Lake | place: Spain... | reverse complement strand
TATTTGGTGCTTTGGTATTCCCAACCGTCTCCGACCCCAAAAAATCGCTTCAGAAATGTGCTTTCCATCCATCAGCATCTACCCTGTTTCCCCTCTGTAAGCACACTTTTTGCGGATGAACCACTTTTTTTCGCATGAGCCGATTGTTTTTCCAATGAATGTCATTGACAGTATCGAGTGATTGGAAAATTATTGTAGCATGATGTTGTTTCGAGTATATCCTCAAACGATCATCTGCAAGTTCGGGCTGGCTGAAGTCGGCAAAAGAACTCCAGAGCAGGTGAAGGAGTGCTTTCGACAAATCGTTCAGGCGATGCACGGTTTTCATCAGGAAGGCGCGCGGACCAGCACTTTCAGAACCGAGCGCGCCCATGTGCTTGAAGACATCGCCGTCAAAAAGCGGTGGAACCACAAGTCAGAAGTGCTGACACAACAAATGCCCCCGAAACATCCCTCTTTTCCCTCCCTCAGCGCGAGTGCCACTGCAGCACGGTGGTGGCCGGTTCGTGCCTTTTCTCTGATCGAACTGCTGGTCGTGGTTGGCATCATCATTCTATTGGGGGCGGTAGCCACACCGGTTATGCAGAACATGACCAGCCAGAGCGGCGCGGGGGGTGCAGCAGCGATCATTGATCAAGCCTTCGAACGCGCAAGGATGAGGGCAGTGTCCCGCCAAACCCACGTCTATGTCGCCATCGGGCAATTCCAAGCCTACTCCAATCCGGGAGTTTCGGGCACGGGCGAGATCGCGGTTTGCCTGGTGGAATCCAGCGACGGCAGCGCGTTGGCCTCCGTCACGTCCGACAATGCCCGCCTCGTCAGCACTCTGGTCAGGGCAAAGGGCGCGGCCATCGCGACCTTGGGAGCCGATGTCATTCAAGGGCGGCCAACCTCGGATGTCATTGACTACGTGGGCAGGGCATTTGTCGGTCCGAAGGTCGGCTACCCATTGCAGGGGACGATGCGCTACGAGTTCAATCAACTGCCTGCCATCGAATTTTCGCCCGACGGTACCGCGCGTATCGCAGGGGACACGAGCCTGCCCGGCTACATTGAAGTCGGGCTTAGGCCGGCGAGGGGCGAAACCATGCTCACTGACTCCTCGAATGTCGCCGCTGTGCAACTCAGTGGCATCACTGGGAAATCCACAATCCATCAGCCATGATAACCCATTTACACCAATCCTTTTTTACTCCGCGCTTGGCAAAGTCGGCCTTCAGCTTGGTTGAGGTGACGCTCGCGCTTGGCGTTGCGAGCTTTTCGCTCCTGCTGGTTCTCGGGCTTCTTCCGGTTGGGCTTTCCACCTCTCAGCGTGCTGTGAATTCCACAGAAGCAATGCTCATCGCAAATCATGTCATGCAGGATCTTGTGTCTGCTGCAGAAATGGGCGGTGCGCCCCTCATATCTGGAACATACGGAGTTCAAGTGAAAAAGGGTGAATCCACAGTATTCGTGAGCCGGGAGGGGAAGCCGGTTCCAGTGTCAGGGGCGATTTATAAGGTGATCGTCACCATTGGTGAACCGATCAGAGCTGGTTTGAATAGCAACGCCTATTACGCCCCTGCATGTTTTTCGCGTGTCAAAGTGATGTGGCCTGCCCCGGCGGACGAAGCCAATTCTGCGGGCAGTGTGACCACCCCGTTCACTTTGAGATTTTAACCCCCTCGTGATTATCCCCAGGAACAGACAACCGCCCAGCAATGCATTAGCATGTCACGCTGGTGCATTCACGCTCGTCGAGATGCTGATCGCCATGGCCGTTCTCTCGGTCATCCTTTTGCTCTTCAGTCAAATTGTTGCCAATGTGGCCGACGTGGTTACAAAGGATAAACACCGCATCGAAACCAGTGCGTCCGCCCGGCTGGCACTCGACCGGATCGCATCCGATTTGGCGGGGCGCGTGGCGAGGAAGGATGCGGATTTTCTTGTGATTAAGCGTGCAGGCAATGATGCCATATATTTTCATGCGGCAGCACCGGCGGCAGTTCCCGCGAATCAGACAGAAACCGACGCTATCGCGCTGGTGGGCTATTTTGTTCCGGGTGACAGTAACGCCCCTTCCGATCCGGATGGCAAGGGAGGACTGAAACGAGTTGGCAAGGCACTGCCACTTTCGGGGACAGGGGCCTTCGCGCATTTGCCAGAGCGCCTCGCTGGCACAACCCCCGGTTCGCTTGACACCACGTTCGTTCAAACCCTCGCGGAGGAGGTCTTTCGCTTTGAAGTCGAATTCCTTCTCGATGACGGATCAATCTCGGCGAATCTGCCCACGCGCGAAGCTGCCGGGCTCGATGGACTGAAGTATCTCGCGGCCAATGGGCAGAGTGCCGCCCTGCCCGCATCGTCGGTGGGCGATTTTTCTACTGTGCGAGCCATCCTGGTCAGCATCGCCTGCCTGCCTGTGGAGCGGAAGAAGCTGCTGAGCGAAGCTCAAATCGATGCCCTCTCCGATGGTTTCCCGGACTCCGTTGATATTGCTCCGGGTGGGGATCGTAGTGCTGCGGGCACGGGGCGCTGGGCAGGCGTGGCCGAATCCGCCAACTACACTGCCTCCATTCCCCAGATTGCGGCGGCCGCCGTGCGCGTCTATAGAAAATCAATTCCCCTGCATGACTAGTCCGCATCACATCTCTGACAGACTCGCTTCGTTACCTCCCGGCCGGGCAAGGGGGTTTGTGCTGGTTATCGTCCTCGCTCTTCTTGTCCTCCTGACGGGCTTGGTTGTCGCATTCTTCACGCGTTCCGCATCCGAACTTGAAGTTTCCACCGCCAGCGTCTCCTCGGACAACTCCCGCGAACTCGCCATGACCGCTCTGGACATAGTGATCGACGATTTTCGAAGTGAAATTGTGGAAGGCTCCAGCACGCTTGGCGATTCCGAACGGCCCGTCTATTTTCCAAAGGAGGCTGAAGACGCAGTGCCAAGGCGAGTCGGCACTTCTGATGATCTTCCCAACCTCGTCAAGAGGAGCGCCTACAACACGGCCTTCGACGGTGCCAACGGGAAAAAGCCGGCATCGGACGTTTCGACAGAAACCGACTCGCTTGACGGACGCAGGATCAGCAAGGCACGATGGAATTCCCACCGCTTACTCGAGACGGATGCAGGTTGGAACACGGCACCCACCCCAAAGTCTGCCAGCTTTTCCGCGCCTGATTGGGTCTACCTCACAAGCAACGGCACCCACCCCACCAGCCTGACCGACGCCCACAAACCCCGCGGCTCCGACCCGATTCTAGGCCGCTTCGCCTACGCCATCTACGACGAAGGCGGCCTCCTTGACATCAATCACGCCGGGCACCCGGAAACGTCACAAAAGCCCGACATTGCCCGCAAAGGCTACCTCGCCTATGCCGATCTTACTCGCATCGGCCTGGCCCAAAATGAAATCAACACCATCGTCGGTTGGCGCAACGCGCTCACGGGAGATGATCCGACCGGGGGGCGCTTTGCCCGGATGCTGAAAACCGAACCCAGCGGGTTCCGCAACGTGGCCGAGGGTGACCGCGCCTTTGTCTCCCGCACCCATCTCCTGCATTTTTTCGAGGGGAAAGCTCTTCCGCCCGGCCCGCTCCGGTTCCTCGGCACATTCAGCCGGGGACTCAACCAGCCCGCATACGGTGCCGACGGCCCCGCCATCCCTGGCAGTCATGCGCCAGCACCGACCCTGGGAGCGGGTGCGACATACTCCCTCTCCGGCTACACTGGCAACAACGACGCGGCGGGGGCTGAGGACAAAATCAATCCACTCATCCTGGATGTTCGTGTATTGAGTCCCTTTTCGCGTTTCGAGCCGTTAAGGGCTTCCGGCAGCGAGGCCACGACTGCGGAGATTGGCGATTCATTGATCTCCCGTCGTTTCCCGCTCGACCGACTCGCCTGGCTCACCCACAAAGGCCCCATCGCACCCGGCGGCGGGCTGCGCACGGATATCGGCCCTGTGCTCGCCGCGCTTCGATCCGCCGGATTTTCCGACAGCTTCCTCCAACTCGGAACCGGAGAAAATATCCGCGCCGCCTTCGGCCTTGCTTGGAAAAACGACCCGGCTGGCACGGGGCGCGAGGTCTGGGTCTATGAAGACCATTTTTCGGACGACAACCGTATCATTGGACGCCTCGAGGATGTCGCAGCCCTTTCCGGAGCCAACGCCCGCGAGGCGAATTTCATCGAGCTGCTCAAGGCGGCCATCCATGTCGGCTCGATCGGCAAAGGCGCGGCATCCGACACAAAGCTTGGCCGCTGGCAGCATGCCCGAGACATTCGCACCGACTACCACATCCTTCAGCTCGCAGCCAACATCATCGATCAATACGACTCCGACGGCTTCCCCACCGAAATTGCGCTGCCCACTGCATTCACGAATGCCGACCTCATCGGGCTTTACCAGCGCAAGGTTCGAGGCATCGAGAATCTTCCCTACCTCTACCGCCAGCGCACCGGCAATATCATGGTCCGGCAGTCGGTCCCCGCTGTTCCAGCCGCAGCCCTTACGGATGCTGCGTATAGAAATCCGCAGGATCTTGGGCCTAACACCGATCCCGCCACAGACCCGGCCACTGTCGTCACCGATCCCGGTCTGGGAGCGCACATGGTCTTCCACACCATCTGGAATCCCCATCACCCCGACAGTTCCAGAGGGGTCATGGCTCCTTCTCAGTTCCGGCTTGTCAATTGGGCCGGAGGGCCGGACTACGAGGCGGAAGCGAGACCCGTCAGGAATGGCAGAGTCGAGCATTCTCCTTGGGGTGCTGCCGGTGGAGAGCCTGATTCTTTCAAGAATCGGAGAATTTTTCCTGGCACTCCCCTCACAACGTTCGCTTTTAACAGTTCCACTTCGGAACTGCTCTTTAACCTCCCAGGCGGGGGCTATTTTGCGGAACCCACAGCCCTCGTCTTCCCCGGCGTGCCGTCTGGCACCAACCTGCGAACCGGCTCCGGCAACCCAATTCGCACCCTTGCCGAAGCCGTCGATGGAGCGCTTCCCAACGCAGGCGACCCGGGCCGCAGTTATGTGGGGGCACTCCTCGCCACCTTCCCATTGCGGGCGGTATCGGAAAACGCCTTTGACAGTTCCGGCAACCCGATTGATCCGCCCAGGCGCTACCTCCTCACATCGGCCTTTGTCACTTCCAGATATGACAGCAATCTGAGTGGGCAGGCTAATACAAGCACGTCCTTACTGCAATACTACGACGGATCGAGCTGGGTTCCCTATGACGTTAAGACGGTGTCTTCCGATTACAACGAGTCGTGGTTCAATCCAGCCATTCCTCCCGCAAACCCCCTCCAACCGGGAACTAATGGCATCAGTCGGCTAACCGTTTGGACTGACCCCCGTACGCCCCGCTTCGGCAGTCCATGGGGGCAAGGGGGGGGCTTCCTTCCGCTTGATCTCTCCAAGGCTACTATGGAATCCCTGCGCCCGGCTGTGGTAGCCACTACCACCTCTCCAGCGTGGCACGGTCCGGGAATGGGAATACCCACTGCCCCCAATCGCGGCGCACAGCTATCCGCCCTCCGATGGATCGCCAACAGTCCTGCTGGCAGTTATGGTCCATTGGCATATTATCCTCAGGCACTCTCCGAAAATGTCTCAACAGGAGTGAACGCCTACGAGGATGCGGACGGACAGGTGCGGGGCGGCATGTCAGTGTTCTCTCCAAGTTCAGCCCTCGTCGGCAAGCCGCAGGCGGCCGGGGAGTATGCGAGCCGCCCGGTGTTTTTGAACCGTCCGTTCCGTTCGGTGGCCGAGTTGGGTTGTGTCTTCCGAGATCTGCCATGGAAGCAGATCGATTTTTACAATCCGAACAGCGGCGATGCCGCCCTGCTTGATGTTTTCTGCATCAAGGAGGATGCAACCCCCGATGCCATCCTCGCCGGGCGAATCAACATCAACACCCGCAATCCCAAGGTGCTCGAAGCCGTGCTCGCTGGCGCGGGCAAAGACGAACTCCGCCCTGCCACCACGCAGCTCGACGCGAGTGCCGCCAAGCAGGTCGCGGAGGCGCTGGTGAATTGGACCACAGGAGCTTCAGGTTCCTCTTCTGGCCCGGTGCGAACGGTCGCGGAGTTGGTCAATCGTTATAATACAGCCACTTCTAACTACGCTTCATGGAGTGGAGGTAATATTTTTCCCGGCGGAGGGTCATCCGCTGACAACATCCTCACTCGCCACAGGGAAACCCCGATTCGCTCCCTAGCCGACGTGGGGGAGGCCCGCATCTGGAACCTCTTCATCGACATCATCGCCCAGTCGGGTCTCTGCGGGCCGAATGCTGTCGGGCTCGACAAGTTCTCGATGCTCGGCGAGACCCGCATCTGGGTTCATCTTGCCATCGACCGCGCCACGGGCAAAGTGATTGATCGCCAAATAGAATATCCTGACCTATGAGTTGCCGATATCTCTCCCTCCTTGCTCGATCTGCCATTTGCCTTGTTTTTCTTTCGTGGCCCACATTGGTGGCGATCGCGCAGACTCCAAACGCCGCCCCGTTCTCGCTCAAAGCACCAAGCACGTCGCATTGGACGGTGACCTACCGCTACAAAGGCGAGCCGGAATTGCCTCCCGAGCAGGAAGGAGCGGAGTCCCCCGCAGGGCGCGACTTTTCACGGGACACGCGTATTCGCAGCATCAAAGTCAGCAAAACCCCCAGCATGCTCTACGAGGAAACCCGCCTCATCGATGGCAAAACGCAAAAGCGCTGGCGGCGCGGAAACATCGAGGTACTCCAAGTCTTCGGCGAAAAAGACTATATCGTCATAGACAGCCTCGCCCCGAATGAGACATCCGGCTCGAAATACCACATCACCGACTTTCCCGAACTCCAGTGGCTGCGCTCAGACAACTATGTCCGCACAGAAAAATCCGGCGACCGCGAACTGCTCGTCTTCACCGATAATGTCGTGGACGAGCGCTCCGGCGGAAACCTCTCCCCTGAACTTGAGGAGCTACCTCCCCTGCCGCCCGTCTCCACCACTGCATGGATCGACAAAGCCTCCCGCCTGCCGGTTCGTTACCAGCGCGACAACCTCATGCTCACCTACCGCTTCCTTGCCCCGACCGAACCGCCGCCAATCCCACCCCAAGGCAAGCGCCTTTTCGACATCAACGAACGCATCCCGGAACCCGGCAGAAAGTTGACCCCCTGAAACCCGAGTCGCTGCAAGGTTGCGGTCGATTTCATCTGGGATGCGGTGTCGGCCAATTCCTCCGGGGATACCACGGTGGAAGCTCCGTGTGTAATGCGCGCAACTTCCGCAGGCCCGCCGGCGAGTTCAGGTCTGTCAACGCAATCAAGAAGAGTCTTGCTCGGGGTGGAAATCGTGGCTTTTCGACCGTAGGTGTCATACGTTTTGAATCCGAAAAACTTGCGTGGGACAACCTTCACAAAATGAACCGCACTGCCTTCAACCGTTCGGTTCGGCATTTGGCGGAGCGTGGCAACAGTGAGTGTCATCGGTTTCTGAGTGGTGAATCCGTGAAAGGAAGCGGCAGACCACCAGCCCACATAGGAGGGTTCCACGATGGCGGATGCAAGGGCGAGCGGATTGTTTTCGCCGAGATTCTCGGGACCGTATTCAGGGGGCAGGAGTAGGTAACGCCCGGCTTTGAGCCGTGCAAACCACCCCTTGCGAAGCAAGTTGTGGATGACTTTTCGGGCTGTGTCCCTGCTTTGCAGAAGAGAAATCACGTCCGATCTCGTTACCACGTCCCGGCCCTGCTCTCGAAACGACAAGACCACCTTGGACTCATGATGGCCAAGAGTCCGGAGATTGTTTTCTATATCTTTTTGCCCCTTCATGGGACTTATCACGATATAAAACAATCACTCTTTATGCCGGGATTGCAAGCTCGAATGGTCTCGGCCCGATAGTCAAAGCGTCAGGAAGAGGGGAATCCGTCAGCGGTGATTTGGTTGGCTTCCGTGGCCATTCAGAAAAGAGATGGGCTACTCTTTCGCACTCGCAACGACGCGAGCCTCCAGCTCCTTTGAGATGCGGAAACCGGCTTTTTTCCTCAAATCGAAAATCAGATCAGTCATCGTGCATCCCAAAATCCCCTGCCGTTTTGCGAGCAGGGCCACGCCGAGAATCCCGATGGCATGACGCCCCTGTTGGCGGGCGATTTCCCGACCGGCTTTTTCGTCCATGAGGAGGAAATCTGCGCCAAGTTCCCCAGCGAGAACGATGGCTTCGCTCTCCCCACGGTCGAGGTGGAGGAGCAGGCTTTGCACGGCAGAAAGGTTTTGGACCTCCACTCGATGAACCCAAGCGGGAAGATCGTCATGGCAGACCGCCAACTCGTCATACACCGCCGCAGGAACGACCACGTTTCCAAAAATCTGACTAAGCACCCCGGCTTTTCCCACTTGGAGCAGGGCTGAAATCGGGGAGGTGTCGCTGACGACAATCATCAAAGATTTTCGATTTCGCGAAGATCCCGGTCAAATTCTTCCAGATCGTAATTCACGGCGATGTTCCGCCGCCCGACCTCCTGCAAAAACTCAGGCGTGGGAAGATGGGCAATCCGTGCGCCGTGTCCCAAGGAAACCTTGCGGTCACGATACAGAGCCACGGCCAACTCGATTTTTGCGAGGCTCGCGGTCAAACCCGTGTCGCGAATCTCAGCATCAGGAAGCTCAACAATCATGGTGGCACCATACAGGCTTTCGCGAAATTGCGCAAACTGTGAATGTGCAGGCTGCCACGGCTCATTCACGAAACCGCAGTCAGGCCAACGGCCCATAGCGCTAGCTTGTTTTCTTGGCCTCTGTTGGCCCGGCAGGGTCACAAGGATTTTAGCCGGTGGCGCAAGCCACCGGAGAACATTCCAGGAATTTATTTGCCCCGGCAGGGGCAGCGGAACCATCATGCGCAAATGCCTTCGACGCATCTCTCATTGCATTATCACACGACAAGAGGAGCACCATCGGCCCAATCTTTTCAGGACGAATATCGCGAATTCTTGGAACGGGCTGCGGTCAAGTATGATGAGCGTTTTCTTTGGTAGCGATGCTCCGCCCCTGCCGGGGCGAACCCGGGTTGGCTGGAAACCGGTGGCTCGCGCCACCGGCTAATATCCGAAGTGCCTCCGGCACATTCTCGCGCGAATACAGATGAAACAAGTCAGCGCTTATGGCCCGGTGGGCTGGGCTGTTGAATCAGGCACCGTTGGTGCCATAAAATGGCCAAACCCCAGGGAGACGTTGGCTCTCCCAACGGCTCTACCCGGCAGCCAAGAATTTTTGTCAATTCTTGCGCGACCAGATCATCGCAGGATGGAGAGCCATTCCGCCCCTGCGAGCAGGAAGGCGCCGGTGGCGTATTCGAGGTTGGATGCGCGATAGACCGGGACACGAGGGCTCTCAGCTCCGGGCTGGACGTAGCCGAGTTTGCCGTTGGGTTCTTGGATGGCAAGGAGGGCGCGCATGGACTTTTCGGCGGGCGGGAGATACGTCGAGCGGTCGAGCACGTCGTGGTTGACGCCCCAAAGGAGTCCGTAGGCGATGAGGGCGGTCGCGCTGGTCTCGCCCACCGGATAGGATTCCGGATCGAACAAGCTCGCGCGCCACATGCCATCGGCTCCCTGGCAGGCCACAAGGGCCGCGGCCATCTTGCGGAAGTCGGCTTCAAATTCCGCGCGCTGCGGGTCGTCCTTCGGAAGCGTGTCGAGCAGGAGTGCGAGCCCTCCGATGGCCCAGCCCATGCCGCGCGCCCAATAGACCGGTCGTCCGTTGCGCTCGAGGATGCGCAGGCCATTATCCTGCGGCAGCCAGGTGTCGTCGCGAACGAATAGATGATCTGTCGTGTCGAAGAACCGCGAGCGGCTCTTGGTCCACATCGCGCGGGCGTAGTCGAAATAGCGCGAGTCCCCCGTGATGCGCCCGAGGCGGCCCCAAGTCGGCGCGCCGACGAAGACCTGATCAACGTATTGGCCGCCGGGCTCGCACAGAGCCGGATCGGCGAGGATGGCGTCCGCCTGCGCCTTGGTCGGATCGAGAAGCGCGGGATCGGCGGCGAGTTCGTGGAGGGCGAGATACGTCTGGCTGATTCCCAGGCAATCGGGGGTGCGCAGTGCGCCGGGGCCGGGCTTTGCTCCGGTGCGCTTGGTGAGGGTCTTGGCATTATCCAAATAGTAGGCATCGCCGGTCGCCTTATAAGCCGGGATCATCCCGGTGTAGAAAACGCCGCGATACCAGGAAGTGTCGGCATCCGGGCTGTCGCTGGCGCCGGAAATCTGCCAGAGCGAGGTGTGCTGCCACTCGGTCGCCCGGCGCATGGCGGAGACGAGGGCCTCGCGGGTGAGCGGCGGGGGGCTGGCGAGGGCTTCGCGCTGGTGCGCGAGATCCGCCTGATAGCGGGGGGAATTCACGAATGGCAGTGGCGCGCCTGAGGCCATGCGGCGGGATTCCTCGAGGGCGGAGCTTCCCGCGAGCAGGAGCGCACCGGCGATGTCGGCGGCCTCCTGGGTGTCGCGTGCGCCTTTGATCGAGCCGTCCCCGGCCACGCGGTCGGCGAGGGCGAGCCAGCCTTGGACGACGGCGAGCCGGAACGCGTCGGTCGTGAGGTTCATGATGTTGCGAGACATGCCCCACGCGGTCGCGTAGGTCACGAGCCCGGCAACGACCGGATCGGCGGAGCGCGTGAGCTTGCGCCGCCCGTAATTGCCAAACGAGCGGGCCTTCGGATTGAACCATGATTTTTGGTTTTCCATCCCGTCGATTTCAGGCATGAGCGCGACCATCCCGATGGCCTCGGCGCGATCTTTTGAACCCGCAGCGATCCGGGCCTGCCAATCCTCTCGTGTCCAGCCGTCGGCGAGCCTCGCCAACGCCGGATCCTCCAGAGCCTCTGAGGCTGCGAGGAGGCCGGCGGCAAGGAGTCCGGGTGCCTGCGGTGGCTGTTTGGCAGCCCCGGCGACTTCGCGCATCGTCCGCTCGATGGCGGAGGGTGCGAACCGGCTTGCGAAGGGCTCGTTGAGGTATTGGTTCCCCGATGCGGCTGCCGAGGCGATCCCCAGCATGAGGCCAAGCGGGGTCGCGATCCATCTGTGGATGCTGAAAGGAAAGAATCCCATACGATCAATCAGACAGCGCGGTGTCGTGTTCGATGTCCTTGCCAGACCAGATGCGCTTCTGCGTCCACTCGCCGGGCGGGGCAGTCCAGAATGGATCGTCGGCAGGCAGGCCGAGGTGGAGGAGACCGCTCAGCGTGAGGTAGAGGCCTCCGGTGCCATTGTAAGGGTCGCGGATGCCCGGCTGGTGCCCGACGGCTCCGATGTCGAGCCAGCCTTCAGCGTCGTAAGTGCCCGGAGTTTCCGTGATGCGACGGATGACGGCGGTGAGTCCGTCGCGGGCTCCGGCGGGTTCGGTGTCCGGCGGGAGTTGGCGCATGAGGATGATTTGCGAGAGGGCTTGGAAGGCCCCGTAGCGGTAGGCGCTGGAACGGCCGACGAAGGGGAATGTTCCCTCGGGGGAAATGAGGCGTTCGAGGACTTCGGCGTAGCGCTGCATGCGCTTCACGGCCTTGTCGTAGTGGCGCCCCAGCGGATCGCCTTTCTCTTTGGCCACGGCGAGGACATCCACAAACATCGGCTGAATGCTGTAGCTGTTATAGTAATCCCAGCGGAAGTGGGGGCCGTCGCCATAGGTGCCGTCGCCGAGATACCACTCGAGGTGTTTGTTGATACCGTATTCCAAGCGGGCTTTGTCGTAGTCGCCGTAGAATTTCCACCGGGCGGCCTCAACGATCGAGGCGAAGAGGAGCCAGTTGTTCTCGACGGGTTGGAGCGGGCGCGCGATCTCAAAGAGCTTCAGCACTTTGGCGCGCTCTTCGGGCGTGAGGGGTTCCCAGAACACATTCGGCGCGCGCAGCATGGCCTGGGCGATGTAGGCGGCCTCGACGAGGAACTGGCGGGTAGTTTCCTTGCCCGCGCTCATCGTGAAGTTTTTGTAATCCTTGTTCGACGGATCGGCGGCGGCGATGAGCGCGCGGCGGGCGAGGTCGGCGTATTTGGCGCGGAGTTTTCCCTCGGGAGTGTCGTCGGGAGTCAGGGCGAGCCACGGGGCGATGCCCGCGAGCGTGCGTCCGAGCCCCTCGGCGTAGGCGGCGAGGCGGCGGCCGGATTCCCAGTCGCGCTTCGGGAGCTTCTCGAAGAAGTTCCTGTCCGCGATGCCTTCGAGCACTGGGCGCGAGGTTTTCGTGAGAATATCGACGAGGTAGGCGCGGTCGGCGGCGGGGCCGACCGGTCCGGCGTCCTGCGCGTGGAGAGTGGTGAAAACGAGGGGAACAAAGAGGAGTGTTGGGATGAGTTTCATGATTGGTTCTAATTTTTCGGAGTCAGCGTCCTATCCAGCCGCCATCGACGACGAGGATGTGGCCGTTCACGTAGTTGGACGCGGGGGAGGAGAGGAAGACCGTCGCGCCGACGAGGTCGGTCGCCTCGCCCCAGCGACCGGCGGGGATGCGGGCGAGGATTTGCTGCTGGCGCACGGGGTCGTTGCGGAGGGCCTCTGTGTTGTCGGTCGCGATGTAGCCGGGGGCGATGGCGTTCACATTGACGCCCTGGCCAGCCCACTCGTTGGCGAGTGCCTTGGTGAGCTGTCCGATCCCTCCCTTGCTCGCGGCGTAGCCGGGAACCGTGATCCCACCTTGGAATGTCAGCAAGGAGGCGGTGAAAATGATCTTTCCCGAGCCGCGCGCAACCATGTCCCGGCCAATCTCGCGGCTCAGGATGAAAGGCGCACGGAGGTTGACATCGAGGATCTCGTCCCAGAAGGCGTCCGGATGCTCGGCGGCGGGAGCGCGACGGATCGAGCCGGCGTTAGGCGGCGTCAATAAATAAAGGTAGCAACTTGCATAGGAATTGTGATATGCTCTCCGAGCATGAGCACCCTTGCGCAGATTACCGAAAAACTGCAGCCGTTGTGGCCGATTCTTGATGAGCG
>Ga0247841_10010110_pt1 | contig 12950 bp, 13 predicted proteins | sample LaCruzMarch2015__2_FD_192410 | JGI IMG/M metagenome (GOLD analysis project Ga0247841, IMG submission 192410) | Freshwater microbial communities from meromictic Lake La Cruz, Castile-La Mancha, Spain - LaCruzMarch2015_18m | ecosystem: Environmental > Aquatic > Freshwater > Lake | place: Spain... | reverse complement strand
TGATAAATAAACTCTATCTACTCCCTAGCCGACCTCTAGGGGGCAGAATAAAATCTACTTTTGATATTTCTTAATCAGATTATGGTTTTACAATTTTTGAGTCCAAACTGAAGACAGTTTGTCCTATGTAATTTTGTTTTTCCATAGTCTTTATTATTTAATTGTTAAAGAGCATATAGCGTTAGCAAGCGTGTGCTATTGCTTCCGGCAGGTGTTAGTCTGCGGATATAGCAGGCTATCCGAGAGAGTAAGAGCGAGGGGATAGGATAGCCGGCCGATCTGCGGGCTAGTTAAAATGCACCTAGTAAAATGTTAAAATGTTTTCTAGCACTGACGGCCGAGCGGTGCATTTGTCCTCTTTTTGTAGTTTCTAGTCCATTATTCCATATAAACTCACTAACCCCCCATATTTTCTCGCCATTTATTCCTGTTCCTTCCGATAGTTCGATAATTCGATTATCTGGTGTTAGTGTATAGTCTTTTACTTTTGGCGTCATAAAGTTTTTACCCATTTTCCGATAGCTTTCTAAAATATAATTTTTATTCATTTTATTTATTCCAAGCGTTAAATGATTTGATAATAGCTTCACAGTATTCCCGGGAGATCAGTTGGCCGTTAGGGAGAAAACAGAAGCCGAGATTTTTTGATATTAGATAGGATAGGATTTGTTTTGCTTTGTCTATGTTCATAATAATTTTTATAAATTAGTAATAATAATTTTTATAAATTAGAATTAATAAAAGCAGTTGCAAGTAGCGACATTGTGGCAAGTGAGCCGGCTATAATTCCTAGAATTGAGCCGATAACAAGGCCACCGATGAAAACCTTTAGAGGTGATTTATGTGTGTTTTGGATCATTTTAATTTTTATATTATATTGATTTGTTAATAACACGACCTTTATATAGTGTATAGTATAAAAAAGATGTAGTTATAAAACAATATAAAAGGGATGTAAAATAATTGAAAGTGTGGAAAACTTTTTTCAGCCTTATTTTAAGCCATATTTTAGGGCTTGACAGGTGTTTTTGATTATTGGTTAAAACATTTTTTATGTTTTGTTGCGATAAAATATAATAGATGTTTATTTTATATTGCGACAATTTTTATTTAATGTTTATTTAATGTTTGGGGGCTTTTGCCGGTAAAAAAGGCTTTTAGGCCAGTTTTATGGGCGGGGGCGGTTTGTCAAGGCTATATTTTACAATGTTATTCAGGCGTTTCACGAAACGCCTTTGGGGGGATTGAGGCTCAACCACACAAAAAAAAAGAAAAAAAAGCCGTTTGTGTTATAATATAGAAATAATAAAAATTAAATATATATTTATATATATTTCTTTATTTTTGTTTACATTTATCACTCACACTCCCCTCCAAGTGCTTTTTGAAAACGACCTTTTTAACCTTATTTGTAGCCGTTTCGGTTTCTGCCGGGGTAAAAATTGAAGTTTTTTTTTCATTTTCCCGTATTGTATAATATATACGCTATTCGCTCGCTTCGCTCGCGGATCTCTTTTCTAAAGGCAGATAGGCCTAAAATTGACAAAGCCACCCAAAAATGCTATAATAATTCAATGACTTTCTAAAATATGGCTATAAATAACGATTTAAATGACCGTGTCGCACAATTGTTATTGTGCGACATGCTAAATATGGCTTAAAATATAGATAGAGTGCTAAAAACTCATAAAAGCTATATAACTGACCCTCACCCCCCGAAATGACCGGCCACCCCTCTAAAAAGTTACATTGTATGGTTGACCCATTATTTACGCCAAAACGCCCCTTACCCCGACTTTTGACCCCCACCCCCTCACTTCTATCATCTCCCTAAAATTTTTCCCGCCACGCCCCAAATCTTCGCTCCTACAGGCTCTGATACTGGGACTGGCAGTTTAATTATTGTTTTAATACTGGGACTGGCAGTTTAATTATTGTTTTAATACTGGGACTGGCAGTTTAATTATTGTTTTAATACTGGGACTGGCAGTTTTAATTTATTAAAAATCAACTTTGGCACTTATTAAGTTTTTCTTAATAACTAAAAAACACTCCCATTCACAGTGGTGTTGGAGAGTGTCTCTTAGATAGTTTAAAATTATCGCTGAGTGACCGATGCCTTGTCCAAATTCCTGCGACGCCGCTGTCAAATCACCAAGGAGATAACATTATCATTATAGAATAATTATGCACATTGCACATTGTGGATAACTATTATATAATTTTGAAATGAGTGTCGATCAAAAAACAAACACAACCACCACCATTGATACTGATGAATTTGAATTAGAAATTCCAGATTCAAAAAATTACGAGAAGCAGATGCTGAAGTCCCTACCAGCTCAGACACTTCTCGCAATGAAAAAATTAGCTTATTATATTGCCACGGTTGGTCTTTCTTTCGAGGACTCCTGTGAATTAATCCGCTACGAACCAGAAGAAGTGCGCGAGCTTATTAAAACCAAACCTGCAATTGGTAGGTATCTTCGTCTTAAGGAAATTGAATTAAAAAAAGATTTACTCAAGATTATTTCCCTCCAGGCTAAAGAGCAAAAAAATGATAAGTGGGCGGAGTGGGTGCTGCGGTCACGGTATCCGGAAGAGTTCGGGACGAGCAAGCAGAAAAATACCGTCAACGAGAACGACGACGTGATGAAATCGCTCACGGCAATGATGCAGACGATACGGAGAGATGCGAACGGAAATATGCTCGTGGAGGAGAAGAGAATCACACAGGTGCTGGGGAATAACAAAAATCCGAAGATCGGGGCGGGGCTAAGAGACCTCGGGGACAAGGATCTCACGGAAGCGAAAGAGGCGAAAAAGTTAATATTCAGCGCTTTAAATTAATTTAAAAATGTCAGACACACCACTCAAAGACGAATACGGATACGACCTCCTGGAACTGCAGAAAAATCTGCAGGATAGAAAGTGGCGTATAAATAATTTATACTTCATAAAAAATGAGAACGGACAAAAGGTGCAATTTAAGATGAATCCGGTCCAGGAATATATCCACGATAACCTGTGGTACTACACAATTATCCCAAAAGCGCGACAATTGGGAGTTTGCCTTGGACCAGATACAAGAGTTTTAACTACAAAACTTAAGTGGGTAAAAATAAAAGATCTGACTGTTGGCGAGGAAGTTGTATCAGTTGATGAGTATCCAAGAGAGAGAGGGCGTGGTGCTGCTCGAAAATTTAGAACTGGAGTAATTGAGGGGGTTAGACATGTTGAACGTGAATCATATAAAATTTATTTTGAAGATGGTAGAGAGGTTGTCTGTTCTAATTTACATCCATGGTTGTCCACATCTACTAATACTCAATGGAAATGGAGATCAATAGAGAATTTAAATAAAAAAGGTAAATCTGCAAAACTAAAGGAGGGTTTTTATGTGAGGAGTGTAACTAAACCGTGGGATGATACACTATCATATGATGATGGTTGGATGGGTGGTATTACGGATGGTGAAGGTTCGATATCTAAAAGTACAAGATTAGGAGCACAGGTATGTATTGCTCAAATCGGTGGTGATGTTTTAGATAAGATGATTAAGTATTGTCAGGAAAATGGCTTTAATTATAGAATAGAAAAAGATACAAGAAAATCGGGTGAAAATTCAAAGCTTGGGGATAAGATTGTTTACAAGGTTGTAATTGGTCGAATGAATGAATTGTTTAAATTTTTAGGAAAGGTAAGACCAAATAGATTTATTTCTAAAAAATGGTGGGAAGATAAGATGTTGCCGTCACACGATTCTAGGGCAAAAATAATTAAGATTGAATATCTTGGAAAAAGAGAACTAATTGACTTACAGGTATCTACTGGTACTTATATAGCAGAAGGATTAGTTTCACATAATACTACTTTCTTCGCTATTTTATACTTCGATCAAATATTATTTTCGAATGACAAGACCGCGACAATTATCGCGCACAGGCAGGAGGACATGAAAAAAATCTTCACGAACAAGATTAAATATGCGTGGGATAATTTGCATCCGTGGCTCAAGGTAATGATTGGGGAACCGGATACGAACAACGCCAATGAGCTGAAGTTTCCAAATGGGTCGACAATAAACGTAGCACTATCAACACGATCGGGAACCGTCCAGTTTTTACATTGCAGCGAGTACGGTTACATCTGCCAAAAGTTTCCAGACCGCGCGGAGGAAATTGTAACTGGTGCTATCAACTCAGTGCACGCTGGCAACATGGTGTCCATTGAATCGACCGCGGCTGGACGCGAGGGTTATTTCTATAACTTCTGCATGAAAGCGGAAGAGATGAGACTCGCGGGAACACCACTTACTCCGCTTGACTTTAAAATAATGTTCTTCCCATGGTGGATTGATCCGAGATATGTCCTTGAGGGTAACTTTGCTCTTGGAGAAGAAGATAAAAAATATTTCAAACTCCTCGAGGATAAGTATCAAATAAAATTAACAGACGGACAAAAAAGATGGTATGTAAAAAAAAGAGAAATGAACGGAGACAAAGTTCTCCAAGAATTTCCATCGAACTTAGACGAAGCCTTTCAGGCTTCGATGGAAGGAGCATACTATTCGAAATGGATGAGTAAAGTTTATCTGACAAATCGAATTACCAAAGTTGATTCGGACCCAACTAAGAAAGTGGACACCTACTGGGACCTCGGAATTAACGACGACTGTGTAATTATTTTTGTTCAGCAAGTTGGCTACAGGATTAATTTTTTGGACGTGATTGTAGGCTCGGGAGAGGGATTAGAATATTATGTTAAGGAAGTTGAGGACAGGGCAAAGAAAAATGGCTGGAGATTAAACAGACACTTCTTCCCATGGGATGTGGACTCCAAGGATGTTGGAAGTGGCCTGACAAGAAAAGAAACACTACAGAGGTCTGGGTTGTATAACATCGTCGTGGCCCCGAAACTTGGAGTAATAGATGGAATTGAAAAGGTGCGAAGTATGTTCCATAGATTCTATCTTGATGAAGTAAGGTGTAAGCCAATTATTGATGCGCTGACTAACTACAGGAAGCAATGGGACGACAAGGTTGGTGTGTGGAAGGATCAGCCGTTGCATGATGCTAACTCTCACGTCGCGGATGCTGTTAGGGTTTTAGCTATCACCTGGCAGGATTTTGAGATGTATGGAGACGAAGAGCTGAATAAGGAATATAATTCAGAATTTCAAACTAAAAAAGATGTGGCGATGTGGTAGTTATCCACATAGCAATTTTAAAAATAGTATTGTATAATTAAACCATGGAACAAAAATTGACAACCCCAGATAATCCACTACACCTCTACAAAGGAGTTGATTTGCCAGCTAATTTCTATTCGGATGAAGATAAAAAATATTTAACCTATTTGCAGACTAGACTGGAGAGTGCTAAAAATCAGAAATATATTCCGTGGCCAGAATTGAATAATTTAACGTGGCCACAATATACAGAGCTAAATGAAAAATTAGCCAATACATATGTCGAGCAGAAAGTCGAGAAGGACGACATTGTGGTATCGGCTGGAACACTGGAATCAAAACTAGATACATTGCTTTCAAATTTGAATAATTTAAACTTGGAGCCGGAAGTAATGTCATTTGATAAGAAAAATATTCCAGACACATTGGCGGGGAATGCAATGAAAGAACTCTTGGCGATTGCGGCGGAGAATGACGGAGCGGATGGAGCGGGAGATGACGACAAAAAGATGATGCGACAGAGAGAATTGCTCAAGCACGGAACAACATTCGTGCAGGATGAGTGGTGCCGAAAATTTGAATACAAAGGAAAAAAGGACAAGGGATACAATGGGACATATAAAGGATACGAGGCATCTAAATTAAATAAAAATCTGGAGCTAGTGTTCGAGGGTCCGTCACGACAGCTAATCACACAGGACAATATCTACCTCGGAAATATGAAGATGTTCTACATGGACGACCAGCCATATATTTTCTGCGCATACTACGAGGACTATAATGTCGCGCGAGCAAAGTACGGAAAATTTGAGAACTGGAAATATGTAAAACCAGGTGCATTCAAGAGCGATTTGAAGATGCAAACGTCATCGGCCTCGATTTACAATAACAACTGGAGACTAAATACCCTACAGGATAACGAGGTGGAAATAATTATCTACCAGGACCAGCCGAATGATGAGTTCCAAATTATGATAAATGGAGTGCCAATGTTACCGTTAGGCTTTGCACTATGTAATGTGGCACCAGGTGGAAAATATAATATTATCAAGCAAGTTCTAAAACCAATTAGAAAAGATTTTGCTCTTGGAAAAGCATTTGTTCAGTTTGGCTCTGTCAGGTATCTGTCAGAGTTGCTGGACGAGATGCTAAAGTTGCTGACATTCAAAGAGAGAAAGAGCGTGGCACCGTCTTATATAAACAACTCAGGAAGATACATTTCACCGAATGTATTGAGACCAGGAAGAATTTCAATGAATATTCCAGCTGGGGCTCTATCACCTGTTGGACAGGAAGGACAAGGTATTACAGCTGGAGATTTTAACATGCTAACAGAACTATCAGATAAGATAGATAAAAACACTATCAGCCCAGTGTTTCAAGGACAACTTGGAAAGAGTGGTACGACAGCTACGGAAGTACTCGAGGTACAGAAACAAGCAAAATTGACCCTTGGATTGATTGTGGCAGCTGCTGTGTTGCTTGAGAAAAAACTGGCATATCTACGAATCTTTATACTACTGGAAAATTGGTTTGAACCAGTGTCTGTTATAAAGGAAATCAACGAGATGAGAGAGGAAGTCGAGAAGAAAGAGTACCGAACTGGTTCCAGAGAGGCTACTATCGGTGGGGCAGGTAAAGGAATTAAAATGTTACGCGTAGCCGATCAACCACATCCAAAGAGCCGAGAAATTAGAATGGAGGAAGATAGGTTCGAGAAGTCATACGGGACACCACTGCGTATCAGCTACATTGATCCAGAAAGAATGATGGATATAAAACGAAGATGGTTTGTGGTTATTACTCCAAAGGAAAAAGAGTCATCATCATACTACAAGTTATTGTTCCGAGAATATTTAGGTGATATAATTGCCATGACACAGTTTGGTATTCAGCCAGACGTGGAAGATATTCAGAAAGAATTTGCACGAGTCTGGCAGAAGTCACCAACAAGCACGTTTAAAAAAGAACAGTTACCAGCTGGGCAAGTCGATACCCAGGAAATGATTAAAGGAATAAGTAATGCAGGGGGAACACCAAAAGTCCCGTTTGAATAAAAAATGTTTAAATATAAAATAATTCACCGAGAAGAACTCGAGAGAATTAAGAGGGAGAAGGATGAGATCATTTCAAATCTTGAAACTCAAGTTTCTCTCCTTAAGGAAACGGTACAGAAGTATCGGTCTTTTGAGTTGCAAACTGGAATAAAAGAAAAAGTGTTTAAGAGTGGAGATGAGAGAGTTGGATATATGGCACGAGTGGCTGGATTCTTTGAGGATGTGCTGAAAGATAAATTACTGACAATGATAGAAAAATTGCACGTTCTGATTGAGGAAGACGCAAATACGGAAAGACAGGATATGGCAATTAAGGGGGCAATTTATGCATTTAGGGAATTGTATCTTTGGGGAGATGAATGTACGAGAGAATACCAAGGATTCATTGTTTCACAACCAAAACCAAAGGAGGGGTCGAAAACTCCCGAGGAAGAGTTGGCAAGTTTATTAGTTTAATAATATAAAAAATAATGTTAATTAAAGATAGCGAAGGTAAGGACGTAGAAGTCTTCACCAAAGCTGAATTAGATGCCAAAGTTGATGAATCAACTTCTGGTCTTAAAGCAGATTTGGAGAAACAAAAAGTAGAACTTGATGCGGCACTTAATGCCGGTGGTTCTGATAAGGACGAGAATATTAAGAAGATGCGCGATGCCATTGCGGCTAAGGACGAAGAGATTAAAAAAATCTCTAAGGATATGACGGATCTGCCAGATAGAATCAAGGCCGATGTTCTTAAGGAAGAGAAAGAAGACTTGATTAAAAATCTGGCTGGTAAGGATGACGAGCTCAAGAAAAAAATTGAGTTCTACATGGGCGAGTTTAAGAAGACTCCAACTACACGTGCGGAGCTTAAAGATTTGACTGAGAAGGCGTATCTTCTAGCGACTGATGGGCAGAAGCCTAAGATGGGGGTATTTGACAATGGAGTTACTAATGCCGGATACAGTGGCCGAAGTGGCATTGAGCAGAATAAAGCAGGTGACTATCTGTCAAATGAAAGTGCAAATGCAAAGTCTATTAGAAATGTCTTTGGTATCTCAGACGAAGATGCTAAGAAATTTGGTAAAATTTAATTTTTAAAAATATGGAACCAGAAACAAAAACAACTAGAAAACAGAATGATGTGATTGAGGTAGATAAGAGTCTGCTCAAAACAATTTTGAGTAAAGTAGAAGGACTAGAGAAAAGTGTAAACGAGAAGAATGATATTATTTCTCAGCTTAAGGAAGATAATGAAAAATTATTGGCCGTGGCTGATAAGAAAAGAATTGCCGATTATGAAGTAAAAAATAATAAGGGAGGTTCTCTTGTAAAAAGAGTGCGTGTGTGGACAATGGAGGACAAGGTGATTACCTCATGGAAAATGGTGGTGAATAAAGTTATTGCTAATCTTCATCGTAATACTGTTGATTCAGAGCAGACTATTCGGGTTGTCTTCTTGAAGACTGATGATATGAAAGATGGTGAGAATGAAGCAATTCTGACTTACAAGACTTTTATTGATTCACGTGTGCCAGTTGAAGGAGATGTAATCAAGGTAGTATCTGATGAGGATAATACTGTTTATCATGTGCAATTTGACGATGGTCGGATCGTTGAAGTTAATGTTAAGTATATAAACTAATGGAAGATAAATATATTGGTTCGCGTAAGGTAATGGGTGTAACTGAAATAGAACTAAAAACAGTAGCGGAAAATCCGATTGTGGAAGTTTTGTTTGAGAATGGTGATAAAAAAATTATGTCCAAGAAAACTTTTGACATTGTTGCTACATCAGAAGTGAGTGATGAAACAACTGTATCAAATAAAAAACTAGATGCAATTATTTCAGGATGTTTAGCGGTGATAGAAGAGTTTGATGCCGATGTGATGGAGTGGAATAAAATCACAATCAGACTGTATGATTCTCTTAATGAGAATTTGAATAGGGCAACTAATTTGCTATGGTACAAAGATGATAAGCGATTTGTTCCAGGGGTAGATAGTTTGAACAATGTGTCTTTGCTTATGGTTAAAAAAGTTATAAATGACCGATCAAAAGAGTAAAAAAGAAGAGGTGGACCAGAACTCGATATTACCACTTCACCCAAAAGAGGTTGACCTTATTTTAAGGTTGAGAAACAAGTATAAATTTGGGGAGGTGACAATAAAAGTTAGGGATGGTATACCATGGACAATTGAGAAAACTACGGTAACTGAGCATTTGGGTATATTTTAGTTATCCACATTTGCTTTTTATTTGGTGTGGTAGTATAATATATTTACAACTGAATAATCTTCTCTATCGAAGAACGACGAGAAATCATGAACTTTAACAGTTTAATGGTCTCGTCGTTCTTTGTTGATGGTGACGGGTGCTTACGCAAGTGAGCTCCGGTCGCTCTCAAAAAGGGGCAATCGTGTCAAAAAAGACAATGTTAAAAAAAATTACATTTGGGGATTACAAATTTATTTGTGAGACCAGCGACCGGATAAGCGTTATTATCTAAATGTTTTATAAACTTAATTAAACAAATAAATGTTTAAATTAAATCAGGGAAAGACTAAGGTAGAATTTCTACCGGTTACCACATCCACAGCTTTGGCTGAGGGAGCGCTGTTAACCTTTTCAAGTGGTAAATTAGTGGCAGCCACTTCTACTACTGCAACGACAGCTCTTGTTGGTGTGTGTAGAAAAACAATTGCCTCTACTGACTCGGACTATGCAACTGCGAGAACTATTCCAGTTGAAGTCCCTGTCGAAAGAAATACCACTTGGGAAGGTGACGTCACCTCCGGATTGGTAGTTGCTGATATTGGTAAAGATGTAGATCTTACTGATGCTTCAACTGTAAATAGGGCTGGCACTTCTATTGGTGCTGTCCAGGTCGTAGACGTTATTAGCACAACTAAAGGAGTCTTCAGAATTAAATTCCTTGGTAGCTACTAATTTTATTAACTTAATTCCTAAAAAAATATGGAACTAAATATAAATAGCTTTCCAGATTTCGTAAAGAACGCTGAAATATTGTGGAATATGGGCTCTGCCTCTGTGCCACAGTACGCTCGTTCTTCCGGTCTGTTCAAAGAGGTTTCAATTCCTCAATTGACTGGTAATACCAGAGAGTTCAGCGAAATTGATTTGGAAGAATATGCTTCCAAGAAAGGTGAGTCAGAGCAAGCAGATCGCGCAAAAATCCAACAGGGTTATTCCAAGATTGGACGTTTGTACCGAGTTGCTAAGGATGTCGGTGTTTCCTATGAGTGGAGAACTCAGGGTAAATATTCCGAAATCAAGCAGCGTTTGACTAACCTTGGTAAGTTGGCTGCAAACAAGTTGGACCTTGATCTTACCCACAGAATCACCTTTGGTGAGGCTACTTCTTACACCGATTTGGATGGTGAGACTGTAGATATTTCTGTTGGTGATGGTTTGGCTTTGTTCTCAGCTTCCCACACCTTAAGAGGTTCTTCAACCACTTTCAGAAACACTCTTTCTGGAAATGCCGCTTTCTCTCAGACCGCTTTGGAAGCAATGGAGAAAATGCGTTTGGAAAACACCTTCAACCAGTTTGGTCAGAAGATGTCTATCCCAGCCGACATTATCTTCTCTGCTGATGATCCAAACACTGTGAATACTATTCGAATCGTCTTGCAGTCTTCTGCAAGCACCGATGACAATAAGAACACTGGTGTCATCAACCCATACGCACGAAGATATAAGCATGTTATTCTTCCACGTTTGGCTACTACCGCTCTTGGTGGTGTAGATTCTGCTAAAGCTAAGTATTGGGGTCTTGCTTCAAGTGAGATGTCAACTGCTTATCTTGGTATGCACGAAGAGCCACACATGAAACTTCCTACCCCTGGTAACAATGCCGAAGAGTTCTCAACCGATGATTGGAACTTTGGTACTCGCGCTGGTTGGATGATTGTGATTGTGTCTGCTGGTTGGATCTCTCTCTCACAAGGAGACGGAAACTAAACCGCTTCAGCCCATTATGGGCTGAATGTTCTGTCAAATTTAATTGTCATCGACACAGTTAAATTGGATGGAACACTTAGCCCATAAATTTATAAACTAATTAAAAACAAAAATATGTATCCAATAAGATTTGAAGGACATTTAATAAGGAGCGCAGCCATCTTAACTAGCTCATACGTAGTGGCTAAGATACTTGGTCTTATTGATGCTACCGACGGTTCAGCTATTATGGCTAATACCGACAAGGCTAACCAACTTGAGCTTGAGTGTCGCTATACTAAAGGTTCTCTAACTTCTGTTGAAATTAAGATTGAATTTTCACAGGATGGAACAAATTGGGTTCAGGAGACAAACAAATCTGTTTCTGCTGGTGTTGCTACACTATCTCTTAATGAATATACGACTACCGTTGCTACTGGTTTTCATATCTCTCTTCCTGTTATGGCTAATTATGTAAAAGTCTCTGCTAAGGGTACTGGTACTGCTACTGGTTCAAGTTTGGCAATTCTTGCTAAATTGGGTTGGAGATAATTCTTTAAAAATATGAATACAGAATTTGAAAAAACATTGTCTCAAAAACAGGAGGAGATAAATATTCTCAATGAGAGAGTGGCTGTTTTGGGTTCTGAGACTGATAGATTAAAGAAGGAGATTATTGAACTTGAAAAAACAAAAGAAGAGTTATCTTCTTTTGGACAGATTCTCTCTGAAAAAAAGTCTGAACTATTTAAACTTAACGGTGAGATATTTGAATTAGAAAATAAAAAGGGTGCGTTACAGAACACTATTGAAATACTGAAACAACAGGATCGTAAGATAGAATCAAACAAGGCAATGATTTCTTCTTTGGAATCAAGGGTTATATCTCTTAATACAGAAAAAGATTTGTTACTATCGTCAATTCGATCTATGGAGGTGCAGAAAGAAAAAATTGTAGGTGAAAATAAAACTGCTATATCTTCTGGTGAGGCTAATCTTGAATTAGTCAGGAAAGATATTTTACTTCTCAGTGTTAAAAAAGAAGAGCTTGAAAAAGATTTAAAAAAGGTAGAGAACGATATTTCTTCTCAAAAAGAAAATTTAGATTTTGAAAAAGACCATATTATAGAATTAATAAAAGAGAGAGATGTGTTAGTCAAACAGATTGAGGGTAATAAGAATGTCCTGAATGAACTTGCTTCTCTCAAGGCTAAAACTACTTTAGAATTGGAAGATAAAAAGGCAGAGACTAATAAATACTGTGAAAATAAAAAAAATGAATTGGATGAGCGAGATGCCACCTTATCCATTAGGGAAAATTCAATTAGATCTAAGGCTGAAGAGTTATTAAGATTCAAAACTGAACTTGAAAGAATACACGGTAAACCAATACACATGCCAATTAACGTAACTTAATTTTATGTACTCAAACCAGCAAGAGGTGGGGTTACCACTTAAAATTAAAGATGAGGGGGTGACATTGCTGGGTAATACAAACTCAATTGATTTTACTGGCGCTGGTGTTACTGGATCTCTCGATGGTATGGGGGGTGTAGAAGAGGAAATACCTGGTGGTTCTATTGGTCAGTTTTTAAACCTTGACCAAAGTACCCCACAAATTGTTTCTGGTGGAACTCCAAGTTTTTGGGGTGAACCTTCTATTATTTTAGGAAAACCGCCTGTGTTAGATGAGTCTGGTTTTTTAGGAAGTTTAAAATTTTATAATGAAACTAATGCTTTTTACGCAACTCTTTCT
>Ga0247841_10010109_pt1 | contig 12950 bp, 13 predicted proteins | sample LaCruzMarch2015__2_FD_192410 | JGI IMG/M metagenome (GOLD analysis project Ga0247841, IMG submission 192410) | Freshwater microbial communities from meromictic Lake La Cruz, Castile-La Mancha, Spain - LaCruzMarch2015_18m | ecosystem: Environmental > Aquatic > Freshwater > Lake | place: Spain... | reverse complement strand
AAGCAGCCGAGAATTATATAGCCATCGATTCTGCAGGGCTTATCCACATCCTGGTTCCTCTGCTTGGTGATCCCGTTAAAACTGTTCGAATGGAAGCGGCATACCGGCTTTCGACCTACAGGAAAGACGCCTTCAATGAAACCCAGTACCGCTTGTTCCGCAAGGCACTTGAGGAGTATAAAAATTCGCTGGAATATCTCGCCGACTTTCCATCCGGGCGATATAACCTTGGCAATTATTATTCTAAAACCAAAGACCTGCCCAAGGCTGAAGAGAACTACCGCGAAGCCATTGCCCTTGATAACCTTTTTTATCCAGCCAAAATCAACCTGGCCATGCTGTATTACCAGGAGGGCAAAACAGAACCCGCTGAGAAACTCTTCCATAACCTCATTACCAACCATCCTGAGGTGCCGGAAGGTTATTATTTTCTTGCTTTGCTTTATGGTGAACAGAAAAGATACCCTGAGGCGATTACCCTGCTCGAAACCGCTTCAACCAAACCAGTCACTAATCCCAGGATCTGGGACAACCTGGCGCTTCTGTACCAGATGACCGGACAGAACGACAAATGCGAAGTAACAGCCACGGTGAAAGGGGCAGAGGAGACCCGTGTATTTTCCCTCGGGCCCATGTACCAGCCAAAAGTTCCTCCTACTCCCAGCAAAAACCCATTGGAGGGATTGGAACTGATATTCGGCAGTACCAGCGCCATGAATTTCTTTGGCGCCTTCGGTGCTTTCTCCTTCTTCCTGAACAGGTCGCCAATGGCTTTTTGCTGACAATCCTTTTCAGGTTTCGCCAACAGTGTGTCGGCTCCGGCGTCGACAGTCTTCCCTGTAGAGTCGGCATTCTGAGCATACAAGCCACCTGCAGCAACCAGGAATAATAAAATCAGAGGAGATAATTGTAAAAGTTTTATCATAAATCCAAATTTTGATTTTTTTGATAATCACATCTCCAAATCCTCAAATCTTCAAATCGTTAAATTGGCATGCCGAATCCAAAAAAGAACCCATTCGTATGGATCGATGTAAAGGCATATTCAAACCGGATCACCAGGTCGTAATAGGTCACAAAATCCACCCCCAATCCCCAACTGAAGAGAAATTTGTTGTTATAGGGATTAACATCTGTGAATTTGTTAACCACGTAACCTGCGTCGGCAAATGCGTTCAGGTAAAAGGCATACTGCAGCGCCTTGAATTTGTTTTTTTCCTGTCCCTCCTTGACTTTCTTTATGCTGGGTTTGATCAGTTCAAACTTAATATTGTTCCTGGTAAAATACATCTGGTCGCCTTTCAGGGTGTACAGGTCAAACCCGCGGATGAAATCCTTTCCATCGGTCATGTTAAGCTGGTAATAGTAAGGAGCGTTTTCACCGGATGCATTTTCTGCCTTGAACATTTCTGCCACGTACCATTTCCGGCCAATGGTTTGATAAAAGTGGAAATCGACGCCGTAGTAGAATAGGTCAATATCTTTTGAAACGAGCCCCAACCCGATCTTATTGACGAAGACCCGTAGCATGTTCCCTTTCAACGGGTAGGAATGGCTGTTTCGCGAATCGTAATAATAATCGGCGTAAAGGCTGAGCGACAAGTTCGTTTTTTTATTTCCCGCCAGGTAATTGGAGTCTAGTTTTATCACCGAGTCGGAAACTTTGATATATTCACCGGTAAGTTTTATGGTTCCATAATTGTACAGGCCAGGCCGCAGTGTGAGCTTAGCCCCGAGTTTAGCCACCTGGGAACTATTCGGAGCATAGAGCATCTGTCGCCTATTTTCAACTGATGCATATTCAACGTAATACATGTTGGTGTATCCAGCAGTCATTGTCAATCCAACCTTTTTTCCCTTACCAACCCAGGGAATTTTGTAACCCACGGCTATGGCCCAGGTTTTCCCTGCCAGGGCGACGACAGAGGTCTGGTGGTTGAGCCCGAAAAGGTTGTTATGGCTAAAAAACAACCCCATGCTCAGGTAAGACCAGTCAATGTCTCTGATCCATTCATTGAAATTCGGTGCATTGAGTTTTGGTATAGGAAACAACCACCAGTAGTGTCGTTCTACCACGTCAATAAGCAGGGTGTACTCGTTGTCCTTTATCCATTTTAATGAAAGGTCAACCGTAAGAAACAACTTTGCGTTGATCAGGTTTTCACGGCTGTAATTCATCCTCAGGCGCAGCTCACTCGAATCGCCAGGGTAAAAATTCCGGTCGTTGAAATTGGCCTTATTCCCCTTCTGAAAAGTCGCCAGGCTGTCACCAATCTTGAAATCCAGCTCACGGACAAGGATTTGTGGTTTGGTCAGTTTATTCCCGGTGATCTCAACACCGGTAATTTTAACATATGCAGCATCCAGTGTATCCGGAACATGGATTGAACCATCTTTATTTTGCGCCCACAAGGTGAGCTGTATACAAATCGTAACCATAACCACTGCTGCTCTCAGGTTTCTCATGCTATCAAATTTAAGTGCGAAAATAGTTTTTAATCCAACCATTTGCATGAGACCTTATGAAGTTTTTCACCTGAACCAAATTGAAATAATTTATCAGGGTTCGGTGATGTTGAAACAACATCACCATCCCGACTGTATCCTAATTTTTGCATGATGCCTGGAGCATATTGATCCACGAGGCCGATCGTCTCCGGGGTTGGGGGATTGGGTTTACGCTCCGGAGCAGGATTTTGATCGAGGTATTGGTTGAACCTTGATGAAACCTTGCCAAAATCACCCAGTCCGAATTTTGTATAAATCTCATTCAGATGCCGGGGAATATCTCCCACAAAATCATCCATTTTCAATTCAATCAGATTGGATGCAGGTATCTGGTCACGGTCACGAAAGTATGCATCCATGGCCCTCTTATACAGGTTCACCACTTTCTTGCGAGAAAAGTCTTGGGGAACATCTTGCAGCTGAACTCCCGGGAATACTGACAGAATGAAATGGTACAGAGATTCGATTACTTTGTATGGATGTCGGTGAATAAAGATGAACTTTGCGTCAGGAAACATCTCTATCAGCAGACCGATACGCGTAAGGTGACAGGGATTTTTCCCGACATACCGGGTGCCCCTGGTATTGAATACGGCCTTCGCAATCATACAACGATAGGCCTCTTTCCATTGGGCAATTATTTCAGGGGGAAGCGAGCCTGTAAATAATTCCTTTTCGATGATGTTGTCAAACTCAGCCGGGAACAGGAAAAACTTATAAATGGTAGAAGGCTGAATATTCATCATGCCAAAGTCTTCTTCCTGAGGGAAATCCATATCCATGCTGATATTGTCGTAGGGTCGCCTGGGAGGAAGAAAATGATTGGTGAATGTTTTCAACCACCATGACTGACTGAGGATGAGGTTTGGAAAGACGGTTTGAAAAGTCGTGGTGTATGCAGCTGCAGGGTCCTGACAAAGGAGGTTATGTAACAAGGTGGTTCCGCTGCGCCAAAATCCAATGATGAATAAAGGAGGAGTCTTTAACGAGTGATTGCGGATGCGTTTTTGCCATAACAATCGTTCGGCCAGGGTGAAAGGCCCCAGGATTCCTGAGGCCGCACAGGAAAGGAAAAATTTCCATCGGTACTTCGGTTCAACATATTGCTTGTCGTGTAATGCAATGATGTTGTTTAGCGAACTGACGGCGAGGGTAGTGACGGGAAATCTGAATGCAGTTTGGCGCATGTTTTTTTATGAGTAAGAAAAAATATTCCCTTTCAACAATAACTTTTCATCGGGATATCGAAAGAAATAGGGATCATTTCCCATATAGAGATGATAACCCGGATCAACTCTGTTAATCCATGATATGTCTGTCAACACCATCAGTATGTAGACTGTTTTATAGGGTGCATCAGTGAAAAACAAATAGCATTGAACAAGGGTATTAAAATATGCATCCGATGAATTTTTCAATCTGAAATTAGTTGAAATTAATGAGCTGCCGCATTTATCGATAAAAATCTGACTGTTAATCAGAGGGTCGTAAGTTCAAGTCTTACAGGTGGAGCCTCAAAATCAACCACTTACATCGTTCCGTAAGTGGTTTTTTTATTTTCACGCCAGAAATACGCCAGAAGTTGATAAGATTTTGGGATTTTATCCTCTTTCAGATATAAATAAAGACCTTTGGGTTATAAGTCCGATCCAAATGAAAATTTACATTTCTAACACATTGATATATAATTTACTACAGAGGATCAATTTAAACAATTCCTTACCTCACCCCCAAAATCCACCCTTTTACCTTACCTCATTCCTTACTTCAAGAGGCTTGTCAAAATCAACAAAAAGTTAGACACATGTTTGTCGCTTGAAAGTATGCTCTAAGTTTTGATTGTAAGTTTTGATTTGATTTCCACATTTTCACTTTTCCTTTATATTCCAGGAAGTCGGAAAATCTAAGCGGACAAAATGATACGCGTTTTCACGACATTAAGCGATTATGTTGGTAAAAACGCCCTAACCATGTCCAAATCTTCAAAGGAAGCTTCTTCTTTAAAAATAAAATCAGTTTTATTAGCTATTAATTCAGATACTTAGTTGATAGTAATCCCGAAATTTAAATTTCCTGCCATTTCCGGTATGATTTTAGTATAAATCGTAAACACCGACGGGGGTTGACTGGAAAAACGGAGCATCTGACCACCCGCCGCCGGTTTTGATTGCCCCGCTTAATTTATTGACAATCTGTAATCTTAAATGAATTGGCTGTTCCGGTGCAGCCTGGTCAAAGCGAGCGTTGTTTCCACCGTAGCAAGTATCATATTTTCAACCCAAAGCTAAATCCCACTGCACATGAGAAAACTATTTATATTGCCAGTGATCTTGCTGATTTTTTTTATAGCAGGATGTAAAAAGAGCGACAGCGTTATCATCACCGCAAAAAATGTTTATACCATTGCTGTGTTGGCTGACAATCATTACATGGATCCTTCCTTGTTGATAAAGGATGGTCCCGCATTTCAGGATTATCTTGTAACGGACGGGAAACTCCTGGCCGCAAGTGATGCCATCATGCAGGAGGCTATTCAGGAATTAATTCAGGCAAAGCCCGACCTTGTCCTTGTTCCCGGAGATCTTACCAAAGATGGTGAACTGGTTGGTAATGTCTCGGTTCATTTATACCTCCAGCAATTGATTCAGGCCGGGATCAAAGTCAGGGTTATAACTGGTAACCATGACATTTACAACCCGCATTCGTATGTATACAACGGCGCTACAAAGAATAGGGTTCAGAATATTGGTCCGGATAAATTCAGATCGATCTATTCAGATTGTGGTTATAGCGATGCGCTGTATACCGATCCGTACTCTCTGAGTTATGTATCCGAACCTTTGCCCAATCTCTGGCTCCTCGCAATTGATTGTTGTAAGTATGATAATATAAATGATTCGATTTATACTGCAGGAGCGATCAGGCCGGGTACCATGAAATGGGTACTTGACCGGCTGGCAGAAGCAGCTCAGAAAGGGAAAACAGTTTTTGGTATGATGCATCACGGAATAGTTGAACAATTTACCGACAAGGACACAACATTCCCTGGCTTTATGGTAGATAATTTTAAAGATGTATCAAACCAACTCATGAATGCGGGCTTAAAGATTATGTTTACGGGACATTTTCATGCAACGGATATTACAGAACAACAATCAGGAAATCAGATCTTATATGATATAGAAACCGGTTCTATTATTGTTTTCCCTTGTTCATACAGATTGATAACGTACATTAAGGATTCCGCATTAATCATTACAACGAAACACATCACAAATGCAAATTATTCAATTGCCCCTTATCAGACGTTTTCACAATATGCTGAAAGTTTAACCCGGATAGCTGCAGATACCATGTTTACGACAACGTTCAATAAAGGTAAGCTTCCCAGTTATAATGATACTGCCTGGCATATTTCCCATTGTATGGGATCCTCATTAATGGTCCATCTGTGCGGTGATGAAGACAGAGCCCTTGAGGATACAGCATTTATCGGGCAAACCGCAAGACAATACGGCGCTGCCTGGCTTCCGTATTACTGTGAATTCCTGTGGACTGATAAAATCCCCAGAGACAATTCCCTGACAATTCTACTGAAATCGGGTGCTTCTTTTAAATAGTTTTTTTCAATTTAATTAAGCTAAAAAAATGATAATGAAATCAATAGTAAGTTTTAACGGTTTAAAAGTTTATGTGACTTTTATCAGTTTAATCGTTTTAATTTCCTGCAAAAAAGACACTCCTGCTCCTGTCGAAAATGTTGTGGCTACCGATTATTCGATAGCTTCACACTGGTTATCTGTTCCTGCAACAGTTTATCCTGTAGATATATTTTACCTCTACCCAACTTCATGGTCAAATTCTGATTCTTTACCTGCCATTTGTGCTATCGATGATACTTCTATGCTGAGAATGGCGCCACAATCGTTTGCACAACAAGCTACTGCTTTTAAAACCGTTGGAAATGTTTATGCACCTTTTTACAGGCAATATAATAACTCATCAGTCAACAGGATGAACGGAATAGCAGGAATACCAACTACGGATGGAACTGCAGCTTTCGATTACTATATCAAGAATTTCAATCATGGTCGTCCCTATATTATTGTAAGTCATTCACAAGGTTCCAATGTGGCAAGCAGCATTTTGTCAAGCTATATGGCCGCCAATCCTGGAGTGTACTCCAGGATGGTAGCTGCTTACGTTATTGGGTTTCCAATTACTAAAGAATATCTGGCAAATAACCCTCATCTTAAATTTGCAAAAGATTCACTTGATACAGGAGTAATAATTTCATACAATACAGAAAGCTCAGCAATTACAATTATAAATCCGGTGCTTTATGGTTTGGTGGGAAAGGTGATAAATCCAATAAACTGGAGGACTGACGACACTTTAGCAACCAAGGCAGAAGGACTTGGTTCTTTATTGCCACAACTGCCTAACCCTGTGTGGACAGAAGTACCACAGTATGCCGATGCACAAATTGACACAACGAAAGGTGTTTTGATCTGTAGTACTGCAGACTGGGCTTATATTTATTTAATTAATCCTGGGGCAGGATTAACAGGAGTTTATCATATTTTTGATATCCCGTTCTATTATTACAATCTGAGACAAAATGCAGCAAACCGGGCTAATATATTCTTAAATAAATAAACATTGTGGTTAAGGTGAGCGTTTTTTTCCACCCTTATTTTTGTTATAAAATTTACTAAAAATTACGCTATGATAAAGAGTTACAAAATTTTTGGTATTGGTATTGGAGTATTTTGCCTTATTATTTTTATCGTTGCCGGCTGCAAGAAAAAGGAAAACACAGAAGATCCTAATCCGCCGATCGATTACTCAGTCCGCGCAAATTGGATTTCAATCCCTTTGGTGAGCTATGAGACAGATGTTTTTTATGTCTATCCGACTGCCTGGAAACCCGATAGCACTGATGGAACATACTGTACAATTACGAATAATCAAATGGTGTTTGAGGCTCCGCAACTATTCGATCAGCAAGCAACTGCCTTTGACGCAGCGAATGTTTTTGCCCCCTTTTACAGGCAGGCAAATGCTAATATTGTTTTGGCTCCTACTCTTTCCTGGAGTAACAAGGAGGCAATTATTGGCGGCATTCCAACCCAGGATGTGACAGGTGCGTTCATTTATTATATCGAACATTTCAACAATAACAGGCCATTTATTCTGGCCGGGCATTCGCAAGGTTCGGACGTGTTGACCCACTTGTTAGGGGGCTACCTGAAAAAAAACTCGCAGGTATACAAACGGATGATTGCAGCTTACATAATTGGTAATCCGGTTACAAAAAATTTCCTGGATACTAACGCACATCTCAAATTCGCTACCGGACCAGATGATTTTGGAGTCATCATTTCGTACAATACCGAGGCTCCGAGTGTAACAAAAAGAAACCCGGTCCTGGGAACACAGAAAGGTATTGTCATTAATCCGATCAACTGGAAAACAGATGAAACATATGCAAGCAAATCTGCAGGTTTTGGATCCTACATGATAATTGACAGCGTGACGAAAATTTGGGGATGGATGCCCCAGTATGCAGATGCCCAGATTGACACCCTCAAAGGCGTCTTGTTGTGCACCACAGCGGATTCAGTTAAATATGCTACTTTTGGGATTAATGGAATTTACCATGGCTCTGATTACGCTTTCTACTACTCCAATTTACGTGAAAACGCCAGAAACAGGATTATCAAGTATTTAAAAGCAAACCCGAAGAAATAAGACAACCCTGACAGTTTCTTTAAGGATTACAGAATTCTGATCAGCTAATTAGAAAGGGATGGTACAACTCCCAAAAATCGAGACATGTTCCTTGGAAAATGGAAATTACGTAGTAATTATTCCCACAAACCAAAACAATCTGAAATTGACCCAAAAATTCCAAAACGGGATATTTTTTACAAAAACAGCAAGTATTTAAAAACGGAATACCTTTGTCATAATAACTCAATCAATGGCAATCAAAAAGAATTTTAACGAGAAAGAAACCTTCACTGGAGTAGATTATTCTGGAAGACAATTATTAAATGAGGAATTTGAGAGTTGCAAATTCACGAACTGCAACTTCAATAAAAGTGACCTTTCAAATAGTGACTTTATAGATTGTAAATTCGAAAATTGTGATTTTAGTCTGGTCAGGACAAATAGTACTGGTTTGAAAAATGTCAGTTTTATTGGATGCAAGTTATTGGGTGTGGATTTTTCAAAGTGTAAAGACTTCCTTTTGGAATTCTCTTTCGAGAAGTGCAACTTGGATTACTCGATCTTTCATAAGAAAAAGATCAAGAATACAATTTTTCAGGACTGTACAATTAGAGAGGCTGATTTTTCTGAGGCTGACCTGACGGTATCAAGTTTTCTAAATTGCGATCTGACCAGAACCGTCTTTGTACATACGAATTTGGAAAAAGTAGATTTTCGCACAGCAAATTATTATTCCATCGGCCTTGAATTAAACAGGGTTAAGAAAGCAAAATTTTCATCAACAGGCATTATCGGGTTGCTGGATAAATACCAGATTATTATCGAATGACAAATCAATATTCTCTTGGAAGCTAAATATTGTAGCTGGTATAGATAAAAAATACAATGACAACAAATAACAAACTTGATAAATCATTTGGAACCGTTGGAACTTCATCAGGCGTATTCTTGTTTATTGCTGGATTTCATCCTCTTTTTTACTGGTGGAATACACCAGATTATTTTTCTGATAGTCCAACCCCAACCAGAGAGGCAACACAATGGCTAACAAAATTTAAACTTAAGGGAATTGGTATCGATTCCTTCTCCGAGGACAAAATAATTTCAGCTCACATAGTCACTGAGAAGAATTTACCAAATCACCATATTCTTTTAGGGAAAGAGATACTTTTAATAGAAAGCCTGACCAATTTGGATAAACTTCCCGAAAGGGCTTTTTCGTTTCAATGTTTACCTCTGAATATTAAAAATGCAGATGGATCGCCAGTAAGAGCAATCGCAATGATTAATGAATAATTGGTGACGAGAAGCATAAATAGGATTTTGCGGGCGGGTTATACAAGAATGTTAACCGAAAAAAATTGGGGGAAATAAAATGAAAGTAGATGTAGAATATCTGGAATTTATGTGGTCAATGCGGCACTTCTTAATAACATGCGGTGACATAGAGGGGAAATCAAACATAATTGCAGTCAGTTTTTGTATGCCTATATCAAAGGAACCCCCACTTATTGCTTGTGCTATCGGGAAAAATTCTTGTTCATCTGAACTGATTAAGAACAGCAAAGAATTTATTATCAATGTTCCGCTTGCGGAGCTAAAACCGCAAATATATTATTGCGGGTTCCATTCGGGGTATCAAGTAGATAAATTTAAAGAAACGGGATTAACTGCTCAATCAGCACATCAAGTAAAGGCTCCTATTATAGACGAGTGTGTGGCTCATATGGAATGTAAGGTCACTCAAATAATTGAAACAGGCGATAAAAACCTGTTCATAGGTGAGGTGGTAGAAGCGTATGCTGACGAAACCCTTGTAAAGGGAGAAAGAAAAACCGAATATGCACAAGGTGATTTCCCACGGAAAGTGTATGGTACAAGATTTAAAACGCAATAATCTAATATGGTTACGGAGTGTTTGCGGTTCTCCTTATTGACGATCAACCGCAATGGCAGGGCAGAATAGAAAAATTCACCATAATTGAAATAACATGAAAAAGAGAAAAGGTATGTGGTTCGTTTTATATCCACTTGTATTAACGACCTGTCTTTATGTAGTTTTTTATTCAAGAATAGAAAGCAAACCAAATCATGCTGGTTTCTGGTTTATCCTTTTATTAGGAATTTCGATAGGCATTGCATTGACTCGATTTTTCCATTGGTTAAACACAAAAAAAGCAGATAAAGAATAATTTGAAACAACAGCCACAAATATGAAAACAATAGGATTATTATAAAATAGCTTAATCAACTTTAAAAAAGGAGGTTTAAATGACTAAAATTGGAATAATCATCTGTGGACGGTATATTACCTGTGGCGGAGGCAAATGTCTGAGAGCGTTGAAAGAACATGCTGGAGGTTTTGCTAAGTATCCCAAAGAGGAAACATTAGAGTTGGTTGGATTCTCCAATTGTGGCGGCTGCCCTGGTGGAAATATTGAATATGTCCCCGCAGAAATGATTAAAAATGGTGCAGAGGTAATTCATTTTGCGACAGGAATGGTTGTTGGATATCCTCCATGTCAATATATAAATCAATTTAAAGAGTTCGTTGAGAGTCATTATAAAATTCCTGTTGTGATTGGCACACATCCAATACCATTAAAGTACTATGACGCACATGATAGACTCTCTTTTTGGAACTCAATGAAAATAGATAAAACATGTGGACACTTATTAGCAGAGGACAAAGAAATTATGGCATTATATGATTAATGTTCCTTTATTTTTGAGTATTTGATTAAAATAGATTAACAAAACTACGGATAATAAAAAATGAGTAACAAAAACATTCCATTTCAAACAATAGATTGGTCAGACATTCTTAAGACAGAACACAAAGGCGAAACAGGAATTGCGTATTGGCAAACTATTCAATTTGAAGGATTGCGGATTAGAATAGTGGAGTATTCAAAAGGTTATTTAGCTGACCATTGGTGTCAGAAAGGACATATTGTACATTGTTTGGATGGAGATTTTGTGAGCGAACTCAAAGATGGGGGCAAATTTATTTTAACGAAAGGGATGACCTATGTAGTTTCAGATGAATTAAGTTCACACCGTTCAATCTCACAAGATGGTGCAAAACTAATGATTATCGATGGTGATTTTTTGCAACAGATAATTGAATAAAGTAAGAAAATGAAATCTGCACACAATCGTTGACGGTTCCGCCAGCCAAGGTTGACGGTGTTCTCTACTATCCTACAGCAATTAGTTTTTTCTCGGTATCTTCTGAAATCAATGAGTCACCTTCCCACAGGAATAGCATTTCCGATTATGAACACAAATCTGGTTCCCACATTGGGAGCAGACCCATCGGGTGTTTTCAATATCCATAAATCGATCTAACCCTGATTCCTTTATATTTTTGAGGTTTTCAATCATGCTCATGGAATATTTTTTACGATATCTTTTATCAAGTTGTTTTAACCTCGCACACGGATACTTCGTACAGGAAAAACAAAATTGCGAACCATCTGTTCTCTCAGTACAGTTCTTTAATATGCAATTTATACAGGATTTTGGCTTATTAGATGATTCTATATTGCAACCGTCACATCTGTTCTTATCACGGAGATAAGCCATGCAGATGCCGCAATTCATCCCACAGGGGGCAAGCAGAATGGATGGAATTTTGGTTTGTGGGATCATTATAAGAATCAATAGTTGATAGGTAAGGTTGACTCCTTCACCGAAATCGTGCAGTTAGCTCATTTTCGCTAATTTTCAAATCAATCGATATCAGGGAACAGAATGGAACTCCTTGGATTTTTGCTGGTTTAAATAGAGGCATTTTCTTAACAAATTGCTCAATTTCTGCTCTAAGGTAATGTTCTTTATGGTTAAAAATATCCGTTAGACTCCAATCGACCACACGACCTAACCGATCAATTTTCAACCAAAGTGTTATGTGAAGTCCAGTATTTTTTTCTGAGAAAAATTGGTTAGCTGCAACAAATCTATTAAAATCACCTTGACCACCATCAAATTCAGGGAACTGGCGTGATCCATGCAAAGTGATATAATTAGCTAAAAACCAAACAAACCCATCAAAACAATCACAAGTGTCAACATTTATTGGGGTCATTTCGCCAAGTGTATCGACTCGATAATATTGTCCATCTCGGAATCCTCTACCATAGCCATTTTCAAAGTTTACTGCAAAAGAAAATTCGTTGGACTTTAAAGGTGTTCCATCTTTCTTAATGTATCTATAATGATGCCGAGTATCTGGCATCATGTGCCCAGCACAAGATAAAAGTGCGATTCCGTTTTTGAAAGAATTTGCCTCGAATACTACCAGATATTCGAATGTTGGATCGTCATTTACTATTATTTGGGGACGGGATTTAATCGAATCACAATTGACTATTATCTTACCGTTGGCATTTATATAGTAGAAGTGGTTGTGACCTTCGATCTTTTGTCTAACTAATGCAAGATCATCAGAGAATTTCTCAGCATTATCATAAATTAAACCAATTATAGTATCCCCATTAGAGTTTATGAATCCATATTTACCATTCTTGGTTACTGGAAAAAGATCAGAATTCTTTTGAGCCTGAAGAATGAAAGTAGTGAAAATTAGAACGATTGCGAATTTTATTTTCATATTTTCATCAATTATGTGTCATTTATGGTCTGCCTCAAGCCGTTTCTTAATGGGCAAACCCTTCTACATTCAGTACAAGTGTATATATCCC
>Ga0247841_10010108_pt1 | contig 12952 bp, 9 predicted proteins | sample LaCruzMarch2015__2_FD_192410 | JGI IMG/M metagenome (GOLD analysis project Ga0247841, IMG submission 192410) | Freshwater microbial communities from meromictic Lake La Cruz, Castile-La Mancha, Spain - LaCruzMarch2015_18m | ecosystem: Environmental > Aquatic > Freshwater > Lake | place: Spain... | reverse complement strand
GCCCTTGCTGCAGACGCACTGATCACTGCTTGTCGCGTTTGAGCCAGCCGTTTCCCTGTTGGCATCGCAGTAAATGCAAGAGGAGGCGAGGGTCGCGCCCGTCCTGTTCAGGAAGGTGTCTGGGGGGCACGCAAAGCACAGTAAAGAGCCCGCTTCGGGCTGGTAAAAGCCCTTGTCGCAAGGCTGGCAGCCAGTTTGGGCTCCTGTCGCGGCGCTAAAGGTGCCGGCGGCGCACAGGGTGCAATTATTTGCAAGCGTGCCCAAGCCGGTCGCAAAGGTGCCCCCCGGGCATGGCGCGCACGCATCGGTGGCTCCGTAAGTTCCGGCTGTGCACAAAGCGCACGGCAAGGCCAAACCGGAGGCGCTGCTGTACGTGCCCTGGTCGCATGCCCTGCAGCTTAGCGCCCCCGTAGCCGTTTGGTAGTTGCCTGGCGCGCACAAGGAGCAGGACGTGGCCTGTGAAACCAACGAGTAGCTGCCTGCGGCGCATCGCAGGCACAGGGTCATGCCTGCACCGCTCGTATAGCTGCCCGCAACACAGCTAGCGCAGCCTTCCACGGCTATGAGGCCATTGGCCGACGCGTAGGTACCGGAGGGGCACGCCACAACGCTTATGCCGCCGCCGCAGTAGGAGCCGATAGGGCACACTACGCAGGTGCCCGACAAGCAGGTGGTTCGCCCGGCATCGGGCACCGTATTGGGGGGACATACGCCGCAGCTGTTGACACAGTTTCCAGCGCAAAAGGTGGCGGTGGGACAGGCGACGCACTTGACTTGCGCCGTGTTCCAAAAGGCGCCGGGGCCGCAGAGCTGGGCCGCGCACTGCGCCATACCCAAAAAAAATAAACAAAAGGCTAGCATATGTGCTACACGCAACATCTTTTGTCTTATATATAGCTGACCAAGTTGACCTTTTAGCGTATATGCGTCAGATTATAGTTTTAGCGTATATGCGTCAGATTATAGTTTTAGCGATGGCTTGCATCCGAGCGGTGTGGGGGGATGAGTGTGTGCCCAGCCGACACCAAATAACTTCAGAGCCCATCACTTTAGCGGCTGATGGCTCTGTTAACACCACAGGCGTACTCAATGCAGGGACCTACTGCACAGATATGAAATGGGGTGGCGGTGGCAACTGTGGTGACTGGAGCAGATTAAATGCAGATGGCATGTGCTATGACCACGGTAAAATAGCTGATCCATGTCCATGCACATACAGTACAGCCGGCTGCCCGGGCTGGTCTTGCAAGTGCCACATGTTCGATGATACTGGCGTGGAGGTCTGCTATCAGCAGACAGCCGCATGCCCCTCATGCGACCCCGGTTTCTTTGCCGTGGGCTGTGGCTGTGTGCTATGCCAAAGCGGCGCGAGCTACAATTCCGATATTTACCACAACGAGTATAACTCGTGCCCCAACGAAAAATGGATATGCGGCCCCGGCTCTTGCAGGCCATGCCCAGCGGGCTACAAGTGCGCTGGAGGCAACACGGGCGCCGTTAGCTGTCCCGTCGGCGTCTCGTATCAGCCCCTAAGCGGGCAGGCGGAGTGCATACCCTGCGTGTGCCAAAACAATGAGTATATACCTCGCACGCTATCCATCAGCGGGTGCGGCGGCGCCGTGGGTGTGTCCGGCTTGTGCAAGGGCTGCGACATCTGCTCCACGCATGACGATATTCCCGAACTATACAGTCCGACGCAGCAATGCCCCCCACAGGACTGGGACTATGGTCGCGCCGCCGATGGCTCATGCAAGCCATGCTTGCCGTGCGCTGACGAACTGTACTCGCAAGTGGACTCGGACCACAACTTTTGCAACCTGAACACCACGACCTGCGGCCAATTCTTTTATAAACCGCTAAACACCGAGCCTCCGGAGCAACAGAGCTTTGTGCCCCTCAATGTCGGCGTGGGCGTCATGCCCTTTGTGAGCGGCTGGCAGCGCAACGTCGGCAAGCAGCACAAGCCGGGCAATTTCATGGCCATCGCTGGCTTCGAGTCGCTCCAGGGCAAAAAGGCGGTGCTGCCATACTATAGCCCCTGCCAAGACACGATGCCCCACGCGACCTTTGCCACTGGAAACACAACGCTGCAGACCATTATGGACGAGCGATCCAACTGGCGGCACGACTGCAACCCGCACATCACAGCGCACTGCAACACTGGCTATTACGCCGATATCGCTCAGTGGTCTGACGTGGTGGGCATTCCCTACATGTCCTCATGCCTGCCGTGCCCTCCCAACTCAGCTGGCGGCGGCTCTGCGGGCTGCACTTGCAAGGCCGGCTACGCCAGGCCCGCGCAGCTTGACGCGATCCTGCCCATTAGCCCTCGCCATATCTATGATCCCGCAGCATGCGTCGACTGCGCGACGCAGGTCTACATTTTGGACAGGGAAAATAGAATGCAGCCCGAGGCCATGCAGTGCACGCGCCGCTGCACGGGACGACAGATCCTCACTGCCCCCACAGACGGTTCGCTTGCCGTGTGCATGGACTGCCCGCTGCAAACCCAGATACCCCTACCAAATCGACAAGCGTGTCGCATATGCCCCCCGGGCACCTATTCCGTATCGTTTCCGCAAGCCGGCATCGCCGATCAGTACTGGGAGTGCAAGCCCTGCGACAACGATCCGCCCACGTTTTCGAGCCAAGCAGGCCAATCTCGCTGCATGCCCAAGCGCGATCGCTGCGCCGATGGCCAGAAGTTGGTCATAACCCATGATGCCACCATGGACCACGACTGCACCGCATGCCAGGCGGGGTGCGCCGCCGATGAGATGCAAATCATGTACGCCAACGCTACCGGTACGTGCAATTCGCAGGGCTTGCTCTATTTTGGCTGCCTCTCCATGAGCTCTGGCATCAAGGCGGGATTCCCCCTAAACAGCCGGTTTGGTTACGGCTCCACAGACGACCTGGCCATGGCGCACATTCAGGTGCAAGAATGCCTAAACCTGCCGCTATACGCAAGCTGGGTCTCGTACGGCCAAAATTTGGCAGGAAAGCAGTGCTACTTTGCGTGCGACTACGGCATCGCTTCCGACGCCTACCATCAGACGGCACACGACTACATTATGCAAAACAGGGTAGATTTGAAAGCCTTTTTGCCCACGAGCACCGCGGCCGCCTTTGAGCCCACCAGCGTGCAGTACGTATCCACCTTTGGCTTCCTCGCCAACGCGCTGCCGCTCAACGATTGGATGGTATACGTCAATATGCCCACCGAGAGCGTGTGCCCCGAGTGCCTGGGCACCATGGCCACAAACACGTTTTTGATGGTCGACATCCCCCCGCCCGTCGACATGTGCCTGAGCCCCACCGCGTCGAGCCTGCTGTCCACGCATTGCGAAAAGGGCTTTGTGTACGAAAACGGCACAGGCATACCCAAATGCGCGCTGCTAGCCCGCCTCGGCATGTACAAGACGGTGCCCCAGATGAGCGGCAACGACACGCTTGTGCCCTCGGCCTACTACGTGAATCCCAGCTGCCGCTCTGACAATGTGCTCCTAAACGCATTTCAAGTACCGTGCACTCGCCACTGCCTCACGGAACGCCACACCCGGGCGGCTGCCTTTGCTGAAATGCAGATTCCAAGCAGCATGCTGGCCACCCAAATGTCCTGGTAAGCCTGTTTGTGTTTTGGTTTTGTGGCCCTAAACCTAAACCCTAAACCTAAACCCTAAACCTAAAATGGCAGGGTTCAGCACTTTTTGTCCGGCAAGGTGTGGCAGGGCCTCAACTGGAACCCCTACCAGAATCCGGGCGGCAATCAGTGTGATCCCACCACGTGCGCCGCCACCACCTTTGCGTACACTGTGGGCGATCACTACGCGTGCATTCCTTGCTCCTATGGGGATGCCTTCTGCTCCGCCGTTTACCCCAAAAACAGCCCCCGCTTCTTCAATAGTGACAGCTGCGCCAACAGCACCCGTGAAGCCACAGCAGACCTCGTTTGCGATCCGTGCGATCCTATCAAGGCCAGCGCCCAGCTGATTATGAGCATAGAGAGCACACCGCGTATCGGCGGCGTCAGCATGTTTAACGATTGGTGGAATGTGCGCGAAATGCAAGACGCCTACTCCAACTACTTTGTGAATGACAATGGATGGCGTGCCATCACCTGTCGCTACAAGTGCGCCGCGGTAAAAAGTTTTTATTTTTTATTTTACTTTGTTTTATATATATATATGATAAAAAAAAAACAGGGCTTCACCAGCAACAACGCCAATCCCGCCGCCTACAATGCGGAGCCTTGCGTCGCACGCAGCAGCACCTTTGCAAGCTGCCCCGGCAACGCGGCTGTCTTTTTTGATCAGGCCTCTGCCAGCGTCTCGGGCCTAGCGCTTCAAGGCGACAACAATTATGCCCCCATTATGCTTCGCTGCGAGGCATGCGTCGGTGTCGGTCGCATTTTTCAGGCCACCGCCACGGCCGTCACCGCCCCCGGCCTATGCATGTCCCTGTGCGATCCACATCAACGCCTGCACACCATCTTCACGGCCACCAACGCCATCGTCACCGCCTACATGCCCATGCAAGAGACCACATGCGAGTCCTGCGACCTGCGGCCCACTATGCCATGCGAGGGTGCGTGCCCTTTGGGCCGCTATCTAAGGGGCGCCGAATGCGTCCTGTGCAACATTGAGCCGTGCGCCGCCGTTGATTTTTTTAGAGAGCCATGCTCCGGCGTCGCCGACTCCATCTGCCTGCCGTGCAGCCCCTCGCTGCTCTACAATACAGCGAAATCTGCCAGGAATGAGGAGCTGGCCATCGAGCTGCAGAACCTCATCAACATCACGACCAGGCGGTGGCTTCCCGCATCCACATCACGACCAGCCTGCGCTGTGGTATGCATCAATAACCACGTCTGGATCGATGTTGTGACAGGCGGCTTCGCCGCCAACAGCAGCACCACCAAAGCGTGCTTGCCCTGCAATTCGCGCTATGTCAAAACCCATCTGCTGCGTACGGATAGAACACTCTACTCGGTCTGGAACAGCGCCAACACAACCGCGGACACCGTCCCCCTCGGCGGCAGCACAGAGCCAGGAGGCTGCTTTTTTTGCCCTGCCGGGCACGACACGCTAGACTACGGCTCCGACGTCATGTGCGAGAGCATGCCAGGCTACACCTTTTCCAACCAGGGCAGCTCAGGCACAGCGGAAGTCGTGCCTGTGATACCAGAAGGGGCGCAACTTGCGCCAGCGAGCCCCGATCTGGGCTACGTCAGATTTGATTTTGGGCGCCGGCGGCTGCTTTCCGAAAATGCCGAAAATGCCACAAGGAACGTTAGGGTACGCCAGCAGCCCCTTCTGTCATCGCAAAGCAACTACTTCAAGTGCTGCACCACATCCACGCTCACGCACATGCAAAAGTGCTGGTCCCTGAATCTTAGGGACCTGGAGCTCAAAAAAACCCTAACAGGCAGCAGCTTTGGCGTGGACTACTGCGATGACAGCGGTAACGCGCCGCAACCGCCCGTGACACCCGACATAGAAGGCTGCTATTCTGGTAATTTTAAGCCAGGACGGGGCGCGGGCCCCTGCTACGCGTGTCCAAACGGCGCCTCCACCTTTTCAGACTCCTCCAGCAGCTTCAGTGACTGTCGGTGCCTGCAGGGCTTTCGGTCGAAGCGAGACTCCTTTGGTGTTTTGATTAGCTGCACAGAATGCGGCGCTGGCTTTTACCGCCCGCCGCTGCAGCTAAACGACACCTTCTGCCTACCCTGCCCGCCCAATACCTACTCGCCCACCAGGAGCAGCGCCTACTGCTATTGCTTGGCTGGCTCCTATATGCTCGCGAATGGCACATGTGCGCTATGTGATCGCGGCTTTTACTGTGGAGCCGATAACAACCGCACCGAGTGTCCTCAGCACAGCACAACGCTTGGTTTGGGGGCTGCGAGTCGCGGCGAGTGCCTTTGCCTATCGCCCGTCTACTTTGGCGATTTGTCCGTCAACGCGAGCAGCGAGTGCATTTACGTCAGACCGGGTCACAACTGCTCGCTGCAATTTAGCTTCAGCCTCTGCCCCTGTGCCCTGGGCTGGCTTGCGCAGCACGATGGCTGCGTTTCCTCGTGCTCGCCGGGCTCCTACGCCATGCTAGGCCAGCAGCAATCAATCGAGCGATGCGTGCCGTGCCCGATCGACACCTACGCGGACACCAACCAAACGGTTCACATTCCGATGCTCCCGCCAGAGCGTCAATGCACCCCGTGCCCGCCCAACTCGCACACCGCCGGCACGGGCTCCGTATCCTGTGCCTGCGTTGGCGTGCAAAATGGCTCCAGTTGCCAGCTGTGCGCTGCGGACCAGTACTTTGAGCCCACCGCCAGAACTTGCAGCGCCTGCCCCACCGGCACCAAATCACCCGCTTCGTCTATTGGAATCAACTCCTGCTTATGTCCTCGCGGCAGCCGGGCTATGCGGCAGATGCTGGTATCGCACCAAACATTGCTTTGCGAGCCCTGCCCCCGGGGCTACTTTTCAAGCGACCTGGGCTCATCGTGCACTCCCTGCCCACTGGGCCTCAGCACGATCGCGGCCGGCTCCACCTCCAGGCTTCTTTGCGTTTAGCCATATGCCTAAAGCATTAAGCTATAGCTACAGGCCTATAAGGCGTATAGGGCTCCTTTGAGTGCCAAGTCAAAGCGGTGGACAAGGCACCCGCCAAGTAAAGGCTCGCCTTGAGCCATCCCATGTAGATGAGCCATGGCAGCGGCGGGCTAGTGCTGCGGATGGCGTCCATGCAGGCCCCGTTTTCGGAGCAGGTGATGGTGAGGTGCAGACAGGCCACGCCCATGATCAGCATGCAGCCCGCCGAAAAAGGCTGCCAAGGCCACGAGCAGCAGGACAGCATACAGTATAGCGTAGGAATGATGACAGGTGACAGCGTTGACACCAGCATAAAGTCCCAAAAGCCAGCACAGTGATTTCGGACATCAGGCGTGTTGGCATAGCTTAGCAAGAGCGACACAATCACAATGATGGACACCCACACTAGACATAGCAAGCAAGTGCCAAACGCCAAACACTCGAGCAACAGCGTCCTAATGTCTGTCTTTTTGCTGCTGACAATTTCTGGCGCTGGCTCCATTCGATTTTTGCTTCAGCCACTACATTTATATAAACTTTATATAAAGCGGCTCATTGTTTAGCCATTGCGAACCGCTTAGCCATCGCAAACAAGTTTAGGCCTCGCGTTTAAGAGGCAATGAAGGGTTTTGTTTAGCCTGCCTCACCAACTCTTTGGCCGTGGTCAGCAAATCATTGACATTGACATTGACATTGACCGCGCTGTTTTTCTTTGGCAGCGCCTTTAGCAGTGACGCCTTTGCGAAAACTTTTAGGGCATCAAGCAAAAACGCGCGGCTTTTATCGCCATCACCGCGCAGAAGCAAAGCCTTTTGGGAACGACACTTGCGTAGCATGCAGCTATAGGCGTGACGGGACAGCCCTATCCCGCAGACGCTTCCGTGATGACCTTTGATATGGTCCCACTCGGCTGGAAGCAAGCCAATTTCGTCTCTGCGTTTTTTTTCTTCGGGGTCTTCTACGGGGGGCATAGGCTTCCACACAAGTGGCTCGCAGCCGCTCTGCGTTTGCAAATGCCTGTTCATTATAGCGACCCTGGCAAGGCGGTGCAAATTCTCCGGATCGTTTGACGCGGAAGCAGGCCACTCCACGATATCGCTTGGCTTGAGCCCGTATTCTGCTAAAATTTCAGCGGCGTTAGCACCTTGCATTTTGTTTTCGCCCGCAAAAAGACAGGGCATATATATATATATACCGTTTTTTTTGTTGAAAAACTCGCATCATGTCTGTTGTTCCCCACACTGCTGCTTCGTCCGCTTCCTCGTATGCTCCGCCACACACCTCTTATGATATGACGTCCCGACCTGCTTCTAGCTATAGCCATGCTGCCTCTAGCTATAGCCATGCTGCCTCTAGCTATAGCCATGCTGCCTCTGGCTATAGCCGGCCTGCCTCTGGCCGGCCTACCTATAGCTATAGCTATGCTGCCTCTAGCCCTAGCCACGCGCCACACACCTCTGCTGACTTTGCGCCCCGCTCTGCTGCCACCAGCTATACCACCGCTAGCCACGCGCCACACACCTCTGCTGACTTTGCGCCCCGCTCTGCTGCCACCAGCTATACCACCGCTAGCCACGCGCCACACACCTCTGCAAATTTCGATGCCCGCTCTACCACCGCCAGCTATGCCGCCTCAAACCGTGTCGTTGTGCACTCTGCGCCACCACCCCTTTTTCATCGCTAAACAAACTCGAATCGCTAAACAAAATCAAAAAATTTAAGCCCGGTGCTTGCTTGCGTGATGGCTCGGCTTAACGTGCGAGGAGCTCCGCCACACTTCAGCGAGCAAAGCATTCATGGCCAGTGCCAGGCCCGTCACATTGTAGACACCCCACTGGCCCGTGCTGATAAACGCGCAAAAAAACACCAACGATCCGAGCACGCGAATCACCATGAGCCCTTGCGGTGCATGCAGCAGCAGCAGGCCGCCGAGCATTAATAAAATGGGTGTGGTTCCATCCGTTGCCGCCTCACCGCAAACGGCATTGAGCTTCGCGCCAACAGTGCAGGGCAGCATTAGCATAACGCTCGCAGCCGTCACACCCTGCTTGTCACTGAAGCCCATGCTGAGCCCCCCCTTGGTCCATGACTGACACCCGAGCGATGACACGTACATAACCCACGCCCACGCCACAGACCCGGCAGCGGCTATTCTAGGAAAGCTTGCAGCCCCATAGTAGGTGGCGCACTCGCCGTATTGCAAGCAGTTGTTGCCCAATATGGTCACAGCGCACGCCACACCCAAAAAGAGAGACGTCTGCGCTTCCGACAAGTGAGGCAGCACCGTGTTTGATTTTTTAAACATGCTCACGTAAATGCCCTGCAGCACGCAGCAACCGGCGGCCGACATGAGATGCACCGTTGTCATCCACATTTCCAAGATAGCCACTGGCGGCGTGCTTATTCCTATGCTAGCGTAGATGAGGCTATATGTCCCAGAGTACAGAGCCATGCCCAAAAGCCCCATGGAGGCGAGGGTGCAAAAGCCAACGAGCTCGTCGCGAGTGCTGTCCATCTTATCTTTCAATACAACTCATAATATATACAAGATACCACTGGCGTTCGTGCGATGCCAGGTTCCTTCGCCCGCGTCCTGCGGGCCTGCGAAAAAATAAATACAAGATACGAACCGTTCACGCCACATCATTATACTACAGACTCACTCTTGCTATCGCTTTGCTTCTTGCTATCACTCTCCTTTTTGCTGCTGGTCTTCTTGCTAGCAGCCTTTTCGCTGGACGCCTGCCGTTGAGAAAAAAGCTTACGGTCCTTTGCCAGCAACTTGCTCATTAGCAGGCTCTCTTTGCTTGCCGCCATATACACAAAGCAGCACACCGTGACGGAGCACAGCGCAAGTATACCGCCAGCGATTCCACCCCACAGCAGCACGTCACTCGCCGTGAGCTGCCAAATATTGAGGCCCAGCGGCCCAACGTCCTCTCCCGCCCACGGCTCTGCCGCGATACGACACGACAGGCTGCTAGTGCCATATGTCACGGCGAGCATAGGCGTTTGCGTGAGGGCCGTGTCTGTGAGTAGTATTTGGACCGCATCGCGGACTTCCGTTGGACTCCTTGCCTGATATACAAACATGTAGCATATGGTCGCAGACGCCGTATACATCCGCGTCGCGTATACACCCGTAGTGGAGAGCATATTCTGTAGCCTTGCCAGCACAGCTGCCTGCAATGGTAAATGGTCTGATGTCATGATGCTGTCGGCGCAAACCTCTATGTCCAATGAGTTTAGGCTCTGCGCTGCGGCGGTCACAAATAGGGTCACCAAGATGCAAACGCGCCTAACCGTGAAAAGCATAACCAAACATTCGTTTGTGGCCAATCATAAATAAGCGGTTGCTGCGGTTGGCCCCAAAAAAATTTGTCTATGTTCAATTATAAATAAGCGGTTGCTGCGGTTGGCCCCAAAAAAACTGTCCATGTTCAATTATAAATAAGCGGTTGCTGCTGTTGGCCGTAAGCATACGCGGGCTGTTGGCCGTAAGCATACGCGGGCTGTTGACCGTAGCCGTATGCCGGCCCATATTGCGGTTGCACAAACCGAGGCTGCGCTGGATCCAGCACAGAGGAGACGTTGCCCTGCTGAACCTTTACCCTATACGAATTATACAGTGTGAAAGGGCAAATAATGGTTTCTTCGAGGTGCACAAAGGTGCTGCTGTTGCTGCTATTTTCAACGTCTATAAACGCGTCGACGCGGCTCAAATAAAAGCAGGGGCACGCCAAAAATGAACAAAATTGGCTGCACGGTACAGTCACGGTTGTGGGATTTTGGCCAACTTGCAGCGGCTGTCCCCCCGCTGTTGTCATCAGCCCTTTGAGCGATTTGTACATGTAGAGAGCTTGCATATAGGGAAGCATATAGCCAAGATAATAAAAAACGTATAGCCCATACACGGCATACTTTAGATTTTGATCGCTCGTCTTGTCAATGAGCACCTGCGTCGCACTTGAGACGCCGCCCCATATCAATAGGGTGCACAGAGCCCAGGATATGCACGCTGTCCAATCTACAGTCCCCCTATTGGTTCGCATCTTTTCAACGACCTTACCAAACACCACACACGGGCAAAAGCACGCATTGCAGCTGCCTGTGCAGCTTCCGGCTGGCAACTCGTACGAATAGTAACTATTATCAGAGGACATGGCAAGCGCCGAGGGCACACTATCGTACTGACGCATATTCGTGAGCCTATAAGCTGTTTATTATTTTCACAATTTTATTTATCTGCAGTATATTATATATACCCTTAGCCTTCAGCTTTTGACCCCTTAAACTGGTTTTGTTCCCCTTAAAAGCTTGGCTACTTGTTCCAGTTAAAAGCTTAAAAGCTTGGCTACTTGTTCCAGTTAAAGGCTTAAAAGCTTAAAAGCTTGGCTACTTGTTCCAGTTAAAAGCTTAAAAGCTTGGCTACTTGTTCCAGTTAAAGGCTTAAAAGCTTAAAAGCTTGGCTACTTGTTCCAGTTAAAAGCCTCCTTCTCGGAGCCCCAATACTTCCTGCCAGCGTGCATTGCAGTGCAGCCAGCGCCCATCAGCACAGCCGCTTTGGCAGCCTGAACGCTGATATCCCGCCCTGTATCGTTCAATGAATCTGAACTCCCAGGGTATGGCAAATAGCTTATCACTTTCCCCCCAGCGTCCACTATATCGCTAAACCCCAAACTTGTTCGTGCTGTTCCGGGGTGATAATTGTAGCTGGTGTGCCTGAAAGAGCGAGGCTCATAGGCTGCGGTCGGCCTAGAGGCGTACGGATCGTAGCTTGCGGTGTTAACGCCATAGCTAGTATGCGGCATACGCCCGTACGGCTCATAGCTAGTATGCGGCTCATAGCTGGCATGCGGCTCGTAGCTTGCGTGCTCGCGCGGCATATAGCCTGCGGTGTTAACGCCATAGCTGGTGCGCGGTACGCCAGCGCTGTAGCTTGTGTATGGAACCCTGTTGGTGGGGCGAGGAGTAGGAGCAGGCGGTCTGTAGCTTCGCGGACGAGGACGAGATGACATGTGTTTTTGTTTGCAAGCGAGGCAAAGTCTCTACATATAAATACTCCAACAGACTGCAAAAGCCCTGTCTTGCTCGCTTGCATGAATCAGAGGTGTTTGCGCTTGCATGAATCAGAGGTGTTTGCGCTTGCATGAATCAGAGGTGTGTGCGCTTGCATGAATCAGAGGTGTTTGCGCTTGCATGAATCAGAGGTGTTTGCGCTTGCATGAATCAGAGGTGTTTACGTGAAGCCTTGGCCGCATCCTCTATAGTTTTCCGCAGCTTGACGCAGCGCTCTTCAGTGAAGCGAGGCACCGGCGCGTAATCGCGTGTCACAGCCCAAAAGCCACCGCCGGGCATCCAGTACGTGGGTTGGACTTCGCGTCTTGGGTATTTTTTCAGCAGCCGACCGATGCGGGCGCTGAGAAACTGGGCAGCGAGCCTGCGGTCCCACTGCTTGCTCTCGTTCAGCTCGACGCGCTGCTCTATATCTTTTCTCAGAAAAAAGCAGACGAGGCCACGAAAACCGCTTCTCATAAAGTAGTGATCATAGGGATCCAGTGTGAGCTGACACAGGTTGGAACGCAGATTCACAGCTTTAAACGCGAGCATGCCCATGTTTTCGTCGAGTATATCGCTAAACGCCACGCCGTAGCGCCCCTGAAGAGCGACATTAGACACAAGATTGTCTCTCAGGCACGCACAGGCCCTTATGCCGAATGCAGGCACCATGCGATGACCAAAGCGCTTGCCGCAAAAGCAGCATTGCCTGCTGAAAACGAGTTTGAGAAGCTTTTGCTTTCGATCGCCAAACACACGCTCCAGTTTGACGAGGTTGCGCGCATAATTGCTGTGCTTGAGTGTATTCTGATAATGCAGCACTTTTGCGTAAAATAGGTCCCACCACTTGGGTCCAAGCTCCGATCGTATGGCCTTGGAGGCTGACATGAGCCTAAACACCGTGTGCGGGCTATAGTGCATCTGCAAGCATATGATGCTCCACACATCAGCGTCTATCCTGCTCACTGTCTGGGCAGTCGCCTTTCGCCTCATGCTTGCTTTCAAATAAAAAAGCACACAATATATAGATGTTCACTTATGGAGCCTCTGCTGCACTTCATGCTCTGCCAAAAGTGCCTTCAAGAGGGCCATTTGGCCACTTTGGGCTTGGGTGGAAACAAAAAGAAACGGCCTTTTGAAAAACACACGGAAAATACAGGGCTTTTACTATGTTATCCTTTCATTTCAATTAGTATTTCTCTAGATTGGTAGGATATAAAGAAGCAAATGGCCAAATTCGCTGGAGTAATCGGAAAATTTTCTACACGATGGCGCGGCTACGTGGCGTGTCCATGCTGTAT
>Ga0247841_10010106_pt1 | contig 12952 bp, 15 predicted proteins | sample LaCruzMarch2015__2_FD_192410 | JGI IMG/M metagenome (GOLD analysis project Ga0247841, IMG submission 192410) | Freshwater microbial communities from meromictic Lake La Cruz, Castile-La Mancha, Spain - LaCruzMarch2015_18m | ecosystem: Environmental > Aquatic > Freshwater > Lake | place: Spain... | reverse complement strand
TCATTTTCATTTTCATTTTCATTTTCATTTTCATTTTCATTTTCATTTTCATTTTCATTTTCATTTTCATTTTCATTTTCATTTTCATTTTCATTTTCATTTTCATTTTAGTTTAATCTAAGAAAATTAGTTATTTATATGATATATGGAAAATATAAATGATTTTTGTTATATTGATATAAAAAATGAAATAATAATTGAATACAAATTATTAAAAAATCAAATAGATATAAATAATTATTTATTTATAATAGAAAAAATTAAAGAAGTTTTTAATAAATTATTGTTTGAAAAAGAAAAACTGTTAATTGTTCATTTAAACTTAGAGTGTTTAAACTTAAATGACATAACAAAACATTATGATTTTTTATGTCTTTTTGTTGATTTTTGTAAAAATACTTATCCAGATAAGTTAGAAACTTGTTTTGTTTATAAGTGTCCTTGTATTTTTGATATTTTATTTTCTGTAGTTTCAAAATTATTAGATAAAAAGACACGTGAAAAAATAAGTTTTATTTCTTAAATTAATTTTTATTTCTTAAATTATTTTTTATTAATATAAAAAAATGAAACATTAAATTAAAATAAATTAAAATCAATATAAATATAATATAAAAAAATAAAATGAATGAAGAAATATTAAAACCAATTTTATCAGTTAAAAACTTTCACGAAAGAGATAGTAATATTTCTTTTGAAGAAAAAGACCATAGATATACAATTACAAATCAAGGAACTTCAATAACACCTTATAAATCAACAACTACTTTTATTCACGAACAATTTGAACAATTTGACGCTGATTTAATCATAAAAAATATGATGAAAGGTAAAAATTGGAAGACCTCGAAATATTATGGTATGTCTGTTGATGATATAAAAAAAACATGGAATGATAATGGTTCATCAGTTTCAAAACAAGGTACTTCATTACATAATAATATTGAAAAGTTCATGAACCAAGAACTTCTTGATAATGAAGAATATACACACGAAAATCTTTTAAAAAATTACGAAAAAAATAATATACTTGATAATTCAATAGATTGGAGTTTATTTATAAAATATATTAAAAAATATCCTAACTTTGTTCCATATAGAACTGAATGGTTAATATATGATGAGGAAGTTAAAATAGCAGGTTCAATAGATATGGTTTATTTAAATGAAGATGGAACAATAGATATATATGACTGGAAAAGAAGTAAAAAAATAACAAAAGAAACATTTGGAAATAAATACGCAATTAATGAATGTATAAACTATTTGCCTGATTCAAATTATTTTCATTATTCATTACAATTAAATATATACAAAACAATAATAGAAAAAAATTATAATATGAAAGTAAAAAATTTATATTTAATTCGTCTTCACCCAGAAAATAAAAATAATACATTTGAAGAAATAAAAGTAATAAACTTGTCAATTGAAGTAGAAAATTTATTTAATTATAGAAAAAATAATCAATTAAAATATAAAAATATAGAACAACAAACAGAACAACAAACGGAAAAAGATTATCAAGCAAAAGAATGTAAACAAAAAGAATGTAAACAAAAAGAATGTCAAGAAGAAGAAGAAGTAAATAATTTTGAATATTGATTTAAAAACTTTTAATATTATTATTTTAATGTATTCAACTATTAATCCAAGTATTAGTTCAGCTATTAGTTCAAACAATAATTTATATAATGTAGAATATTTAATATTGGGTTTTTTGTTTTTATCATATTATGTTAATATATTTGAAAACTTTATTAATTTAATTAATTTTTTTATTTTATCTTGTGTATCTAATAAAAAAGAAGATTCGCTTTGTTGTGAAATAAAAGAAAAAGTAATTAAAAAAATAGATATAATTTATGAAAATAAATATTTAGATAACTTTAATTTATTAAAACCATTAGAAATAATAGATGAAAGTTTTTTAACACATCTTTCAAATTGTATTTTATTTGAAAATACACCATTAGGAAATGTGGTTATGTATTATAAGTTTTACACAGATGAAACAGAAGCATCATCATTTATTTATTACTGTGATAATAATATACCATATCGTATTTTAGATAGTATAGCAAAAAAATATTGTTTGACATTTAAATGTAAAAATATATATATTGATGTAAATGAAGAACTTAAAAAATATGAAGAAAAAATAAAAGAAAAAACAAATATTATTGAGAATGATAAAAATAATTCAATAATAAAAAGTAAAAAGGTATTTGCTAACTTTAAATGTTATAATGATAATAATATTTCATTATCAAAATCATTAATATCAAATATAAAAGAAAGAAAACAAGGAGAAAAAATGAGTAAAAATATTGAAAATGACAATAATTTAAATAGAAAAATACAAAATATTATTATAAATAATACTAAGACAAAAATAATACAGGCTAATAATTTAAATACAGAAGAAGAAGAAAAAATTGTTAAACAAAATGATAATGACACCGATTTACTTTGTGGAGTAGAAGAAAATAATTTTGAAAAAAATAAAAATAAATATTTAAAAGAAAAATCAAATCGTTATACATATCTTGGAAAACTTGCTAATTTTTCTTTTATAACCAAAAATTTAATTAAGAAAGAAAAAGTAAAAAATATAAGTTATAAACAATTTAAAATAAAAAATAATACTAACAAAAAATTATAATAAATATTTTTTTTGTAAAAAATCAAATATTTTAATTTTATTATATTCGATAAAAGATTTATATTCAATATTATCGTTAACATAAATATTTTTACTATAAAATAATCCTTCTCTAATACTTTGTTGGTCATCAATAAAATCGATTGTTGATTTTATTTTAAAACTATCTTTTTTATTTGTTAAAAACTCACAATATATTTCATTTATATTCCAGTGATAGTTTTCAACAACTTGATTTAATAATTTTTCATTATTATCACATAAAATATAATTTTTATTTTTATAAAAATATAGATTATTATTTTTTTTTAATATAATATTTTTAAATTCATTATAAATATTATTATTATATATTAATTCAAAAAGTTTTATTATTTGGTCATTATGATTTTCTTTTAAAAACTTTAATTTAGTTTTATCATCTAATTTAAATAATAATTTTTCTCTATCATTTTCACTATTAAAATCATATATTAAAATACTTTCTTCTTGTTTGTTTTCTTCTTGTTTGATTTCTTCTTGTTTGATTTCTTCTTGTTTGTTTTCTTCTTGTTTGATTTCTTCTTGTTTAATTTCTTCTTGTTTGATTTCTTCTTGTTTGATTTTTTGTTTTTTTTGTTTCAAATTATTATCCTTTTTTTGTATTTTTTCTTCTAGTCTTTCTTGTAATCTTTCTTGTTTATGTTTTTTATTTTTATGAGACAACAAAGAATTTTTTATTTTATATATTTTTTCACAAAAATTACATTTAAACTCTAAATCTAACATTTAATATTATATATTATATAATTTTAAACATAAATTATATATTATTTTTTATTATTTTTATTATTTAAAAATTTTTGAAATCCATTACTTTTATAAATATTAAAACTTGTTTTAAGATGACTTTTAGCTATTTTTAATGCCTTTAGTTCAATTTCATTAAGTAATGAAATATATTCAACAATATCATTTTTTGTTTGCTCATCATAATTAATTAAATCTTTTTCTTCAATCATTTTATATTTATGTTTTATAATGTAGAACTTTTATTTTAATTCATTTTTTTTATAAATGATAAATAAAAATATTAAAGAAGTATTTAAAAATTAATAAAAAAATAAAAATGAAATAAATAACAATGTAATAAAATAGTAGATACAAAAAATATAAAAAATACAATAATAATGAAAAATATCACTTTTAGATTTGAATTTAATGAACATTTGAAAAATAAAATAGATTATTTTTCAAAAATTCATAGATATGACGATAAAAAATTATTAAAAGAAAATTTTTATAAATGGTGTGAAGAAAATATTGAAGAAATAACAAATGAAAATACAAGATTAAAAAGATTAGGATATGAAGGAGATGTTAAAAATAAAATATTTATATCATTAAAATATTATTTTATAAAAAAACAAAAAAAAGAAGATATTTTTAATGAAATAAAAAAAAATAAAGAAATTATAAGAAGTAAAAAATATATAACAATTAATAAAGATTTATTAAAAGAAATTGATATTTTTATAAAAACTCAATTAGAACTTAAGCAGAATATAAAACCTCATACAATATTTTTAAGTTTTTGTAGTAAAGAAGATAATATTTATTTATTAAAAAAAATAATTAAAGAATTTAAAATTAATGGTTTATGCGACGCAAAAGATATTGAAAATAAAATAAAAAAGATTTTTAAAAATCGTGTATTTTATTTTACAAAATAATATTACAAATAATATATGAAAATAATTATCCCATTTAATGATTATAGTTATAACAATGAATTAACTATTACAAAAAAAATTAAAAATAATATTAAAAATTATAATCTTTTTTTTTATGTATATGAAACAAATATACCATTAACTATAAATAATTTTAATACCTTTGATTTTAACGAACAAGACAATTTGCTTTACGAAGAAAAAGAAAAAGAAAATGAAAATGATTATAATGATGATGATTTTCTTTATGGGGAAAATGAAAATGAAAATGAAAATGAAAATATTGTTAAAAATAAATATATGTTATTAAGTTATCCTGAAGATAAGAATATAATAAACATAAAAGAATATTTTTTTAAAATATCAATAAAAGAGTTAATAATAGAGATTTTTGAAATATATAATAAAATAAAAAAATTAATTAATACTTTACATAAAATAAATATTATTCATAAAAATATATCAATTGATAATATTTTAATAAATACACAAACAAAAAATATTCTTTTAAAAAATTTTACCAAATCAAAAGTAATTGAAGATAATATCTTTATCATAAATGAAGATTTTGAAAACTTAAATAGTATGATTAAAGAAATAGGAAATTTATTGAATGATAAAATTGATAATTTTCCATTAAAATTATTTTTAGAAAGTATTTTTTTTTATAAAAATAATGAAGATTATAATAAGTATTTTTTATATAAAATAGTTAATATTTCATACAAATAAATATAATGTGAAATTATTAAAGCATAAAATTATTTTCTTTACTTTCGTGATCTTCGAGTTTTACGAGATTTACGAGATTTACGAGATTTTCTTTTTGTTTTTCTTAGTTTTTTTTGTAAAAAGTTATGTTTCTTTTTAAATGTTTTACCTTTCATTGAATGTCTGGATTTCATTTTTTTAATATTATCTTTTGGTTCTTCTTCGCCTTCTTCTTCACCTTCTTCTACAGCTTCATCTTCTTTTTTACTTTTAACTGATGAAGATGATGACGATGAAGACATTTTATCCATTTTTCCTTCTTTTTTTAATTGAGATGCTTTTTTTAGGACTTCACCAAAAGTTAAACTAGGATTTTCTTTTTTAACTTTTTGAACAAAGATATTCCAACTTGTTAATTTTCTAACCATTAATATATTATTACAATATATATTATTTTTCCATTAAATAAAAAAAATGATATATAAAAGTTAATAAAGATAAATAATATAAATAATATAAAATGGTAAAAAATATAACTGGTGGTTCAAAAAGTAAAAAAATGGCTTCAAAAAATTTTAAAGTAGAGATGAATACAAAAAAACTAAGAAAAGCAGAAGATGAAAATGAAATTTACGCAATTATAACAGAAAAATTAGGTGGAGGACATCTTCGTTGTTTTGGTATTAATGGAAATAAATATATGGTTCATATAGGTGGAAAATTTAGAAATGTTAGATATAATCGTTTTGATTTTGTTTTAATAGGTTTGAGAGAATGGCAGACATCAAGTAATAAAAATAAAGAAGAAATGACTGATTTATTAGAAGTTTATGATGAAAATGAAAAAAATAAATTATTAAAAATAAATGGGTTTAAATGGAACTTATTATTAAGACAAGATACTAACTATACAATAGAAAATAATAATGAAGATTCTATTAATTTTTCAAATGAAATAGAAAGTGACTATAAAGATTTATTAGAAAAAGAAATAAATAATAAACTTTTATTATCAAATAAAAAACAAATACACGATGATGTCAATAATGATGAAGATGAAAGTATTGATTTTTCAATGATATAATATTTATTATATTCATTATATTTATTTATTGTTTTATTCCTTTTTGTTTTTATTAAATAACATCACAAGATACAAAAATATATTTTTTTTTATAAAAAAAAAATGAAATGATTTAATTATATATATTAGTTTTAATATATAAATCTTATTAACCATTGTTTATTTAAAATGAATAAAAATATTCAAACATCCAACAAACAAACACAAAAAAAAATATCAACAAATATATATGAAATATTTAATGAAATAGATAAAGATATTATTAAAGATAATGTTAAAGAAATTGTCAATAATGATAACAATAATAATAATATATCTTCTTTTAAAAATATTTTAACAAAAAAAGAATTAAGTAATTATGATGAAACTAAAGAATATATAAATGAGTTTTATCTTCAAGAAAAAGGAAAATATAAAATGAAATATGAAACTGACAATAAAATAAAAAAAATTATTCATAATGATGATATATTTTTATTAAATAACATTGATAAAAAATCAACTAATGAAAAAATGAATAAAATAATAAACATTATGATTGATAGATGGAATAGTTATGAAGAAAAATATATTGATTTGTACGGTTATGATAATTTTGAAAAATATCATTTATTTCCAGTTGAAGTTGACTATTTTGATAATGATTATTATGAAAATAGTTCTATTAGTGATGACGACTCTTCATATTATAGTGATAATGAACTATTCTTCGTTTAAGAAATGTTATAAAATTATATTAAATAATTAATGAAAGAAAATAAAGGAGAAAATGAACAAAAAGAAGAAGAAAAAATTGAAGAACAAGAAGAAGATGAAGATGAAGAAAATAAAGAACAAGAAGAGGAAGAAGAGGAAGAAGAGGAATATGAAGATGAAAAAAGTATAAATATAGATTGGTTAGAAAATTATGAAGTTCTGGAAGAAAATAAATTAAATAAAGAAAAAGTTAAAAAAATAAAATGTAAGTATCTTTATTTGAATAAAGATAAAGAAGTTGAAAAAATAAAAACAGAAATATTAGATATACAAAATGGAATGATAAATAAAAACGAATTATTAAAAATAATAAAACAAAATAATGATAAATATTATTCTTTATTTTCAATGCTGCTTTATAATATAGATAATGATAACATTAATATAACAAATATTTTTAAGGAAAATAATTTTATAAAAAAAATAAATATTTATGAAGACATAAAAATAAATGATACAATAAATATATTTTTACATATAAATGAAATATTTATTTTTTTTATAAGAAAAGAAATAAGAAAAAAAAATAAAACAATAAAAAAACAAAAGAAATAAAAGAAATAAAATTAAGATAATATACAAAAAAAAAATGATTGAAAATATTACAAAAAAATATTAATGATAAAATAATAAAAAAAATGTATTTAGCATCAACACGTTTTAGTGATAAAACATTAGAAGAAAATGAAAAATATATAAAAAATAATAATATTGATGGAGTTATTTATGGATGTCCTTTACAAATAAATAAGAAGTATCCATTAGGATGTTTTATGTTTGTTATAGAAATGAATAATGACAAAAATGAAATTATTGGAATATCTATGATAAAAAATTCTTTGGTTTTTAATATAAAAAATGTTAATAATTTAAATATATATGAAAATCAAAATAAAAATCGTTTTATTTATCAAGGTAAAATAAAAATAAAAAGAGAAATTATTCAAAGAAAAAATCCTCAATTAGTTTCAATCTTAGATAATATTCTTTTTAAAGGTAAAAGTCATTTAAAAAGATTAGATGGAATTGCTGTTTTAAAAGAAAAATTACTCAAACATAAAAATTGTTTAGGTATAGATTTATTGAAAGAAGTTCAAGATTTATTTCAAGAAATATTTTTATAAAAACTATATAAAATAAATAAAATAAATAAAATAAATAAAATAAATAAAATAAACAATTACTAATATGTCATTATATAAAAATTAAATTAATTAATATATAATGAGTAATATAGATACTAATATTAATAACTATACAATTAATGAACTTTTTTCTATTTTAGATAACCCATCTTCCAATGAAGAAGTTATATATACTACAAATAAGTATATCAACAAATACACAAATGAAAATAATAGTAAAATGGTTGCTTTTTTTCAAAATATTCAAAATAAGTTATCTTCTTTAAACTTTTTTTATGATTCTGACCAAAATGGAATAACGAATAGTAGTATTGATGAAAAAGGAAATATACAAGAATATGATGATGAAGATTCAGATAATCAAACGAAAGAATGGTTACAAAATCTACCAGCATTAAGTCAAAATAATAATATACAAAATAATAAAATAACAGATAGAACACAACAAGTGGGTATTTATGATGATGATACACACTATCCTATGGCAAGAAATCAATTGGGAGTAAATAATAATATTAACATTCCAATATCACAAGATAAATTAAATCCAAATTTAGAAAATATAACATCAAGATTAATAATGTTAGATAGTTTATATCGTCAATCATCAACAGAATATGATAATACATCAATAACAGATTATGTATGTGATTTAAGTGATCAACTAAGAAATGTTTTATCATTAAGATTATATTCTTATCAAATACCAAATTCGTGGTATTTAATTGATGTTTCTTATGGAAATAGTTGTTTTTGGATTTATAATAATTTAAACTATTTTGAAATAAATATACCATCAGGAAATTATAGTCCTACAACATTTATTACTGAATTAATAACAATAATAAATAGTGCTGGATTTTTAACAGCAACAACTACAAATATATATTATACTACAGCAACCGGTAAAATTACATTTGATTTAGATGGGATAACTGATCCAAGTGGAAACATTATATATGGAACAGATTATGAAAGTGAATTAATAACTGATCCAAGATTAATATTTTTTGATTATACTCAAACATTAAAATGTAGCACTAGTAACTGTTCTTCTTCTTTAAACTATACTTTTACAAATACTTTGGGTTGGATAATGGGATTTAGAAAAGCAAGTGAAAGTATATTGAGTAGTGGAAATACTGCTGATTCTATATTTGATTATTATGGTTCAAAATATTTTATACTTATAATTGATGACTATAACCAAAATCATATAAATAATGGACTAGTTACAATTACTGAATTATCTAAAAAACTAGATGTTCCTTTTTATTTTACGCAGGATACAGCATATACTTGTTCTAATTTTAATGATACAGCATATTACAATAATTTGAATATTCCTAACACAAATGATGACTTATATATAATAAGTGATAAAGTTATCGATAAAACAAAAACAATACCTCAAGTTTTACCAAATGCTCCAAGAACAATAACAAATAGTCAAATTTATACAATAAATGAAATTATTAAAAATAATAGTAGAAATACAAAGTTTAAAATATTACCAGCTAATCCAAATGATAGTTTTGCTATTTTTACATTAGATAAAAATAATTTATCATTGGGTAATTTTATTACAGAAAATGGTTCATCATTACAAACAAATAAAAGAGTTTATTTTGGTCCTGTTGATATAGATAGATTAAGAGTACGACTAATAGACGATAGAGGAAATCTCGTTAATTTTAATGGTTTAAATTGGAATATTATTTTAATAGCTGAAATATTATATCAGTATTAGATTATTTTATTTCTTAGATTGATTTTTATAATTTATTTTTTTTTTTAAAGTTTTAGTTTTAGTTTTAAATGTTGGATTTCTTTCTAATAAATAAAGTAATCTAACTTGTTTTTTTGCTTTTTTAAGAGTTGTTGATTTTGCCTTTATTTTTTTTGTTTTTGAATTAACTACTCTAAAAGTATTTTTACCTCGATTTTTTACTATTTTATAGGGCATATTATATATATGTATTATATTTATTTTTTGTTTATAATAACATTTGGAATATCAATTTATTTTTTAACATTTCAATATAAATATATCATATTTTATATCGTAGGTTCTTTATTTTGTATATTAACAAATATAATACTAAAAATATTATTAAAAGAACCTCATTTACAAGAAGACAAACTATTATTTAATATATTAATAAATAATAACAAACATATCGATTTTTTTAAATACGGTATGCCTTCAGATTATTCGCAATTTTTATTTTTTTCAGTTACTTATTTATATTTTATAAAAAAGAAAGAAACTGAGAAAAATTATTTTGTATTTTTATTATTGTTTGTATTTTATTATTTTAATGAACAAAAATCGTCAAATAATCAAATTTTTATTGGTGTATTTTTTGGAATTGTTATTGGTTATTTTCTATTTTTTTTAACAAATCAATACATAAAAAGTTCATCAAAAAATAAAAAAGATGATAATGTTTTTATTTATTCCAATCCGTTGTAAAATTATTTATGAAAATTATTTTGTTTTAGTATTATAATGTCTTTTAACACACCATTATTTTTTCCAATTACACCTTTTAATTCAGGAAGTAAAGGAACAGGTCCTACTGGTCCTACTGGTTCTTCATCTTCATCTTCTTCATCTGGTACAGGATCCACTGGATCTACTGGAGATACAGGACCTACAGGACCTACAGGAAATACAGGAAATACAGGTCATACGGGAAATACAGGTCCTACGGGACCTACGGGAAATACAGGTCCTACTGGAGATGGAGATACAGGTCCTACAGGAAATACAGGTACTACGGGAAATACAGGTACTACGGGAAATACAGGTCCTACGGGAAATACAGGTCATACGGGAAATACAGGTACTACGGGAAATACAGGTCCTACAGGAAATACAGGACCTACAGGAAATACAGGACCTACAGGAAATACAGGACCTACGGGAAATACAGGTCCTACAGGAAATACAGGTCATACAGGACCTACGGGAAATACAGGTCCTACAGGAAATACAGGACCTACAGGAAATACAGGACCTACAGGAATAACAGGTCCAACGGGTAGTTTTCAACCAGATGGGTCATATTATGGTGATGGGATATTTTGGAATTCAATTACTTCTGAATGGGAAGTTATGTCGACAAATATTACGATCGGTAGAAATGCTGGTCAAACTTCACAAAATTTATATGCAATAGCAATAGGATTAAATTCAGGAAATTATAGTCAAGGTGAAAGTTCAATCTCAATCGGTAGAAATTCAGGTCAATACTCACAAGGTGAAAGTTCAATCTCAATCGGTAAAAATTCAGGTCAATACTCACAAAGTGAAAATGCAATAGCAATAGGATCAAATTCAGGAAATTATAGTCAAGGTAGTAATTCAATCACAATAGGTAATAATTCGGCACTCACTGGTCAATCCGTATATTCAATTGCAATTGGATACGAAGCAGGACAACAACAACAAGGTGAAAATTCAGTAATAATTGGTAGAAATGCAGGTCAAGTAAATCAAGCTTCTAATTCAATAGCAATTGGTAGAAGTGCAGGTCAATATTACCAAGGTTCATTTTCTCTCGCAATTGGATATCAAGCAGGTGAAAGTTCACAATATTCATATGCAATAGCAATAGGATCACAAGCAGGAAATTATTGCCAAGGTTTTGCAGGAATAGGAATTGGTACATTTTCAGCTGAAAGTAATCAACAAAATTATGCCATAGCAATAGGAACTAGTTCAGGAAAATATAGTCAAGGTTCTTATGGAATAGCTATAGGATATGAAGCGGGAAATAATATTCAAGGTTCAAACTCAATAGCTATTGGAAACTTAGCAGGAAGAACAAGTCAATATCAAAACTCAATAATTTTAAATGCGAGTGGTAGTGATGTTGCTTCAAGTAATTCAGGATTTTTTGTTTCTCCAATTTCAACATCAACATCAACAACAAATATTTTAGTTTATGACAGTACAACAAAAGAAATAACATATACTACTTCAACTATTTCATCAGGTTCAACAGGTTCAACAGGTTCAACAGGACCTACAGGTTCAACAGGAAATACTGGTTGTACTGGACCTCAAGGTTCTGCTTCTTCAACAGGTTCAACTGGAAATACAGGACCTACAGGTGATACTGGTTCGACAGGTTCAACGGGATCTACAGGAATAACAGGTTCTACAGGTTCAACGGGATCTACAGGAATAACAGGTGCAACAGGTACAACTGGACCTACAGGAATAACAGGTGCAACAGGTACAACTGGACCTACAGGAATAACAGGTACAACTGGACCTACAGGAATAACAGGTGCAACAGGTTCTACAGGTTTTACCGGAAATACAGGACCTACAGGTACAACTGGACCTACAGGAACTACAGGAATAACAGGTTCAACAGGACCTACAGGAACTACAGGAATAACAGGTGCAACAGGTTCTACAGGAAATACAGGAAATACAGGACCTACAGGAACTACAGGTTTTACAGGAAATACAGGACCTACAGGAACTACAGGAACTACAGGAAATACAGGAAACACAGGAAATACAGGACCTACAGGAACTACAGGAACTACAGGAAATACAGGAACTACAGGAACTACAGGAACTACAGGACCTACAGGAACTACAGGTTTTACCGGAAATACAGGACCTACAGGAACTACAGGAACTACAGGAACTACAGGAAATACAGGAAATACAGGAAATACAGGAAATACAGGAAATACAGGACCTACAGGTAGAACAGGTACAACTGGACCTACAGGAATAACAGGTTCTACAGGTACAACTGGACCTACAGGAATAACAGGTGCAACAGGTACAACTGGACCTACAGGAATAACAGGTGCAACAGGTACAACTGGACCTACAGGAATAACAGGA
>Ga0247841_10010105_pt1 | contig 12953 bp, 10 predicted proteins | sample LaCruzMarch2015__2_FD_192410 | JGI IMG/M metagenome (GOLD analysis project Ga0247841, IMG submission 192410) | Freshwater microbial communities from meromictic Lake La Cruz, Castile-La Mancha, Spain - LaCruzMarch2015_18m | ecosystem: Environmental > Aquatic > Freshwater > Lake | place: Spain... | reverse complement strand
GCATGATTTTAAATAACTATATGCTGTGTTTATGTTATTAACGGAAAAGGATTTATATTTTGCAGTGGGAATGCCGTTACTTTGCATAAGATCCTTTGAGAAAATCTTACTCGATTCAATCTGCGCTGCCGCTTGCGTTGGTCCGAAAATCTTAAAACCGCGTTTATGGAATTCGTCAACTATACCGAGCGAAAGTGGTATTTCGGGTCCCACGACGGTGAAATCAATTCCCTCAGTCGCAGCGAAATCTGCAATGGCAATAACATCACCTGGGGAAATATCAACGGGAGTGCTGAATTTATCTAATCCCGGACTGCCTTTAGTAGTAAAAATATGCGATTGACCGCAGAGGAATGAATCTGAATCATATATCTTCCGGGCTATTGCGTGTTCCCTGCCGCCGTTTCCAACGATGAGAATTTTCAAGACATATAATTTTTATTATTCAACGTCCAGCAGATAGTTCAGTTCGCGGGCGAGTTCAATTGTCATATTCTTTCTGTCATACTTATTAACCATATCTTTATTTGCCTCCGGCATTTTATTTGCCTCCCAGAGTTTGTAATATTCATACATAGCATTTGCTATCTTTGTCGGGTCTTCATCGGGTACAAACTTAATAGCATTATATTTAGAAAGAAGTATCTTTGTCACGCCGTCCGGTATGCAGGCAATAATGTTTTTCCTGCTTCCGATATATTCGCCGACCTTACCAGGCAAAGCGGCATCTTCATTTTCGCCGCGGCTTATAAGCAGAAAAAGCACGTCGGACGCCAGAATATACTTTACGCATTCACCGTGATTCACATATCCCGGCAGGTTGAGCGAACCGATTATACCGAGTTTTTTTGCATATTTCAGGTATTCTTTCGTAAACAGTCCGAGGAAAAGGAATTCGACCTTATCTTTAAGTTCGGGATGAGATGTTAATAACAGCTTTATTGAATTAAAATAAAATTTCGGATTGCGTGTATAAAAACTTCCCGAATATGTAAACCTCATCTTATTCGTGAGCGGAAGTCTCTTGAGTAAAGCTTGTTCAAAATCTTCGCTGTCATATCCGTGTGTAAAAATCTTAACGTCGTTATATTCAATATTTCCGTATCGGGAAATTATCATTTCTTTTACACGCCGGTTTGTCGTAAGGACTATATTGGCGTCTTTCAGCACTCTGCGTTCGCGTTTCATATTAGCGCTTTTATGGAATGGGGTGGGATAGAAATTCAGCACCGGACTGTCAACCCATGCGTCGCGGTAATCAACTACAAGTGGGATCTTATACTTTCTTTTGACCTCCTGACCTATCAGAAAATCAGTATAAGGCGGAGCTGTAGCGTAAACAATCTCAAATCCGCCGTATTTTTCCCATATTTCGTTAATTTTCTTAATCGCTTTTCTTTTCCAGAGAATTTTGCTGTCAGGGATGAAAAAAAATTGTGAAATCCGGCTTCTTATCCTTCGAAGCCGTTCTTTTGGGATACGGGTCACAATTTGCGAGACATCAAGAGGTTTTCTTGATGTTCTTTCAATAATAATGCCGCTTTCGAGCGCCTCAGCGAGAAGAAATTCGTCAATAGCGAAATATTTTCTGGGACTGATAGTAATAACTACCGGCTGCCAATCGTGCTCGAGCAGGTATTTAGCGAATTTCAGAGTTCTCTGAACGCCTCCCATGCCCATCGGCGGAAAATAATAAGAAATAATAAGGACTTTTTTCAATCGTATCTTGATATATTTTTGAATTTCAGTACAATGTTTACCCGGCTCGTCTTATTTCCCGGACTAAAAATTTACATATAACATTGAATTTACGTAAAAAATTGAAAATTTTCAATTCAGATAAGCCTCAGAGATAGGCATATCAACCGTGAATGTAAATCGTTAATAATGATAGTTATTTTCAGAACAAATTAACATATTTTATTCACTGTGATAATTCCTGACATTTTACAAAATAAAATTTTTATGATAGCGCGAAAAAAATATTTTCTGACAGCGATTATTCAGTTAATGTTTTTGTTATTAATAAATCTCTTATGTCTGCATGCACAGCCTTCCAAATTTGTTATAATGACGGACAGCAGGGGAGATGATATTGGCGTTAATACACCGGTGCTGTCGAAGATTATCAATCATATTAACTCGAATCACGGTGACATTAAATTTCTGATTTTCCCGGGTGATATGGTATCGGGAAATAAAATATATCCGGATTCGACATATATTCAAATGCTTCACTGGAAAGATGTTATGCGTCCGCTGTACGATAATCCCGGATTAATCCCGCCGAAAATATTTATAACAGAAGGTAATCACGAAATACAAACACGTTTTGATGAAAATAATTTAAGAAAAGTATTTCCCGATATGCCGCAAAACGGACCTGATGACGAAAAAGGTCTGACTTATTCATTCGACTTCGGGAAAGTTCATTTTGCCGTCATCGCTTCAAACCGCTGGTATTACGGAAATCCTGCGGATACAACCGATGACAGAAGAGACTGGCGGTACATTAGGCATCTCGACTGGCTCGAGAATGACATCAAAAAAGCAAAAGAAAACGGCTCTGAAATGATATTTGTACTGAGTCACGAGCCTGTATTTCCTGCGGGAGGACACTTGCGCGACGGACTTCCGAATCTCCGGAAAGATCTTAAACTGCCGCTTGATTCAATACGGCTTGTTTACTTTAACAGGCGAAATGAATTTTGGAAACTTCTGAAAGATAACGGCGTCTCCGCCTATATCTGCGGACATGAGCATCTGTACGCGCGGCAGACAGTTGACGGTGTGATGCATATTACAGCAGGAAGTTCGGGAGCGCCGCTGTATAACTTCAATCCGAAATACGGAGAAGGCAAAGACGAAAAAACCGAAACAGAAAAAGAAATGTCGTACGAAGACGCTCTGCCGTATTATAAAACGCTGAATTACGATTACGGCGAAACGGGTAACTGTCAGGCTTCCCCTGATTTTTTCGGATTAAAGGTTTTTCATTATATACTGTTTGAAGCCGGAGAAACCGGACTAAAAGCCGTTGTTTACGGCGCATATCCCAAAAAAGGTACTGACGATGAACTCGGCAGTGAAATTACGATATTAGATGAATTCTTAATACTGCCCCGTTAGGCTAATGGATAAACCGGCGGACTTCGGATCCGTCTTTATAGGTTCGAATCCTATACGGGGTACACTTCTTTACCATACAAAACAGCAAAGTGCTGGCTGATATGTATTATTTCGAAGATTAATCCTGAAGAAAATGAATTCAAAAATTTGCATTCATAGCTGTTGAAAATTTATTTATATTTAGCTTTTAGGGGAAAAACCAAATCTATACTATGAAAAAGGCTGACATCCTGTTAGTGGAGGATGATTTTGTAACTTCTGCTGTTATAAAAAAGCATCTCGAGCGCGCGGGCTATAACGTAATTGCTGTTGCAAAGGACGGCGAATCAGCTTTTAACTTAGCTAAAGATTCACAGCCGGACCTTATTCTGATGGATATATCACTTCGTAATAGTATGGACGGAATTGAAACTGCATCCAAAATCCGCGAGTTGTACGACATTCCCGTGATTTACCTTACTGCCGATTCGAGCAGTGAAACCATTGAACGGGCGAAAATTACTGAGCCGTTCGGATATCTTGTTAAACCTGTTGACGGCAGGGTTCTACTGACAAATGTTGATCTTACACTTCAGAAACAAATTGCATATAACAAACGGATACTTGAAATGCTTAAAAGGGCAAACGATGAACTGGAACAAAAAGTGCAGGAGAGGACAACGGAACTTTATGACGCTAACGCCGTATTAAGGAATGAAATTAAGCAGAGGAAACTTGCCGAGGAAGAACTTCGCAAAGCGGAAAGTCTGGCAACTATAGGGAAAATGTCGGCAATACTGGCTCACGAAATCCGCAATCCGCTGAACTCAATCAAGATGAATACTGATATACTTTCAGAATCGCTTGCCCTGAAAGACAGTCAAATTAAACGTTTTAAAATTATTCAGAAGGAAGTTAACCGTCTGGAAAATCTTGTGAAGGAAGTTCTGATGTTCACACGCCAGCGGGAGCTGATTATTACGGAATTCAATCTTTATAATCTTATAGATAATATCTATCAGCAGATCAAGCCGGTTTTAGATGAAAAAAAAATTTATTTCGAAAACAAAATTCGGAAATTCATCATAAAAGGCGATCAGGAAAAGTTGAAACAGGTTTTTCTTAATTTGATACTGAACTCGGCTGACGCCATATTTGAAACAGGGACTATAAAGATTGAAACAAAACTAAGTACTCCGATGGTTGATATTTATATTATTGACAGCGGCTCGGGAGTGACTGATCCGGGACGTCTTTTCGAGCCTTTTTATTCCACTAAAAGCGCCGGCACCGGGCTCGGACTTCCCGTCTCGCAGAATATTTTGATTCAGCACGGGGGCTCATTGTCACTGGTTTCATCAAGATCCGGCGAAACAGTTTTTTTAATAAAACTGCCCGTTTAATAAATTTTATTATTTTGTGAAAATGGTTAAAATATTAATAATAGATGACGATGATTCCACACGCGATACTTTAACTACGTATCTGAAGGAACTTAATTTCGACACTTATTCCGCCGATTGCGGAAAAAAAGGCATCGCCTTAGTGAAAAAAATTAACCCTGATCTCGTTATATCCGATATAAATATGCCGGATATCAGCGGACTTGAAGTCCTTAAAGCTGTCAAGGAAATTGACGAATTGATACAGGTTATTATTATTACTGCTTATGATGATATGGATTCTACCATATCAGCGATGCAGATGGGCGCTTATGATTATCTTGAAAAGCCGGTTGATATAAAACGGCTTAAACTTTCAATTAAGCGCAGTCTCGATAACCGTCAGCTAAGTCAGAAGCTTGTATCTTATATACCAAAACCTCTAAGCGATGCGGATATTAATAAAACCATTGTCGGTAAGACTCCCGTAATGCGCGAAATATTCAAAAAAATCGGACAGGCATCTGCTACGAGAGTTACAGTACTCGTACAGGGTGAAAGCGGAACCGGGAAAGAACTTATAGCAAAAATCATTCACAGTTCGGGAATCACAAAAGAACATCCCTTTATTGCAATTAATTGCACTGCCTTACCCGAAAATCTTCTTGAATCAGAGCTCTTCGGACATGATAAAGGCGCTTTTACCGATGCAGTGAGGGATAAGCGCGGTAAGTTTGAGCTTGCAGGAGAGGGAACTGTGTTTCTGGATGAGATATCGGAAATGTCGTTCAATCTGCAGGCGAAACTCCTGCGTGTGCTTCAGGAACATGAGTTTGAGCGCGTAGGCGGAGAAGTGGTGATTCCCTTTAAAGCGCGTGTTATCGCCGCGACTAACAGCGATATGCAAAATCTCGTACAGCAGGGCAAGTTCCGCGAAGACCTTTACTACAGGCTCAGCGTGCTGACGATTTTTGCTCCTGCTCTCCGCGAACGAAGAAATGATATTGAAATGCTTGTGCGTCATTTCCTCCAGAAAATTAATACAAATCTGCATAAAAATGTAAGGAAAATTCCGAACGAAGTGCTTAAAATGCTAATTGACCACGAATGGCGCGGCAATGTGCGGGAACTTGAGAACACTCTTATGCAGGCAGTAGTGCTTTCCAAAGGCGATGTGCTTGAAAAGGAAAATGTGCTTTTAAGAAAAAACCAAACTGCCCTGATTGATAAACAGGCGGACGGAAGCGTTCCTACTCTCGCCGAAGTTGAAAAAAATTACATCAACAGAATCCTTGAAAGTGTTAACTGGGACCTGAATTCTGCCTCCAAAATTCTCGGTGTAAGCAAAGCTACAGTTTATAGGAAAATTGAAGTGTATGGCTTAAAACAGTTTTAAAAAAATCCGCCCGTGCGTTACGGAGGAACAACCAATTTTCTCATTTTGAGAAAAATTTTCTCATTTTGAGAAAATATCAAAAAGCATATCCCTATTTCAGCTCATTTTCGACCTTTTTATTTGGCACTATAATTGCATATAATATTATAAAATCGAAAAAGATTAAACTAGAGAACTGAAATTTCGTATAAAAATAAAGAACTATAAAAAGAAAGAAAGGGTGAAAAAATGAATAACACCGGCGTACAAACTCAGAAGCATTTTACAAGATTTGATATCAGTTTCTTTGTGATACTTTTCTCGCTTGTGGCGATGCTTGTTATCGGATTTTTTATTAATTACTAAAGATTAAACGAATTTACTAAACGATTATTATACCCTAAAAAGCCATGAAAAATAAAACAATAATAGTGATAGATGATGATGAATCAACACTGGAATCTTTAGCATCCTATCTCGCGGAAATGGGGTTCGCAGTGCACTCTTCAAAAAACGGCATTACCGGTTTGGAGCTTATAAAATCTACTAATCCCGACCTCGTCATATCGGATATAAGAATGTCCGGATTGAACGGAATTGAGCTTGCTTATCTGGTTAAAGGATTGAAGTTTGATGTTCCTGTGATATTGATTTCTTCTTACGATAACACGGAAAATCAGTTTATTGACAGATGCTCTTTTGGATATGTTCAGAAACCTATTGATATTCACAATTTAAACGGTATGATAGACAGGGCGTTGTTATCGCGGGATACGCAATATCAATCCATACAGTAGGCGTGGCATTGTGGTGAAAAACAAAAAAGAAAGACAGCCGCAAATTGACACCGGTTAACACAGATTAACTTAGATTTTGGTTCTCCCTTAAGATAAAATAGGCGAAGCGTAATTTTCTGCGACGCCTATTTGTTTTTGATAATTTTAACTTGTATGTATATTAATAAGTTTATAATTTTGTGTGAACATGTACATAATATAATTTGAGTAACTTCTTTAAAATATTAGCGGTTATTTTACTGTTTTCTGGTCGCGTTTTTCCTCAGTCGGCGGCTGATTATTACGAAAAGGGTATTGCGAAAGTTGAAAAAAACAACCTCCGGGCAGCGGCAAGGGATTTCACAAAGGCAGTTGATCTCAATCCCAATTTTATTGAAGCATATTTCAGCCGCGGAGTGGTTTATTACCGCCTGAAAAGTTATGAACAGGCAATTGCAGATTTTACAAAAACAATCGAATTAAATCCTTCGGATGCTGATGCATACGTCAGCCGCGGACTTGTTTATGCCGGACTTAAAAATAACGAGCTTGCGCTGAATGATTATTCTTTCGCAATATCTCTGAATACCTCCGAAGCGGACGCTTACTTTAACCGCGCCGGTCTGCACTTTGATATGAAAAATTACAAATCGGCGATTTCGGATTACGATGCATACCGTAAAATTAAGCCCGATGATCCCGACGTGTATTATTTCCTTGCAAATTCTTATAAAGCATGTAAAGAGTATGACAGAGCGCTGGAATTTTACGACATAACAATTCGCATGAACGATTCTAATGCGCAGGCGTATTTCTCGATTGCCAACATCAGCAAAATAAAAAAGAATTTCAGTAAAGCGCTTGAGTTTTATAACAAGGCGATTAGTATTGACGCTACTTATGCGGAGTTTTTCAACAATCGCGGAACACTGCTTATTACCCTGGAGCGCATTACCGAAGCAATAAAAGATTTTACGACAGCCATAGCGCTTAATCCCGATTATGCCATTGCTTATAACAACAGGGGATATGCGCTTACCCTCGGGAAAAATTACGAAAAGGCATTCACTGATTTTGATAAGTCGTTCTCGCTCGACCCGCTGAATCCGGCTCTATTCCGCAATATGGGTTATGCTTACTTCAGTAACGGCGAATACGGAAAGGCGGTGAAAAACTGGAACAGAGCAATTAGTCTGAATTATAAACTCAGCGCCGAACTTCAGCCGAAGATAAACGAAGCAAAGAAGAAAGAAAAATAAAAATCTAAACAATAAATATGAAAACATTAATTATTCTGCTCGCTTTACTTTTACCGGCGGCTGCAGGCTCGCAGGTAAAATTTGATGACTGGTTCACTCCGCAGACACTCCGTTTCGATTACATACGCGCGGGAAACGACCGGACAAACGAAATCTTTTTTCAGGAACTGAAAAAAGAGCCCGCCTGGTCGGGCAATAAAAAAAGCTGTATTGACCCGTTTGAATACGGGCATTACCGATATATACTTTTTGATTCCGCCTCCGGAAAAATGATTTATTCACGCGGATATAATACTCTATACGATGAATGGCAGTCAACTCCCGAAGCCAAAACGCTCAATCGCGGTTTATACGAAACAGTCGTAACGCCTTATCCCAAAAAGTCCGTCCGGCTTGAACTGCACGAGCGCGGTGCCGGCGGCATTATGAAAAAACAATTCGAGCTGTATATCAATCCGGATAATATGTATATCAACCGCGAAGCGCCTTCAAAGTATCCCGTGACGAAGGTAATTGATAACGGCGACCCTCTGGAAAAGGTTGATATTGTTTTCCTGCCCGACGGTTATACAAAAGATGAAATGGAAAGATTCCTCAGCGACTCGAAAGAATACGCTCAGTACTTACTCGATTGCTCCCCGTTTAAAGAGAATAAAACAAAATTTAACTTCTGGGCTGTGCAGGCACCGTCCGATGAATCGGGTGTGGATAATCCGGGTACGGGCGCGTGGAAAAATTCAATTGTTAATTCGGGTTATTATTCGCTTGACGTTGAGCGGTATCTGATGACGTACGATATTCGCTCGGTCAGGAATCTCGCAGGCGGGACACCCTATGATAACATAGTAATCATTTCAAATTCGGATAAGTACGGCGGGGGAGCCATATATAATTATTATACATCAATTCCCAACAGAAATAACGACGGACCGTATTTAATCGTGCATGAATTCGGCCATCACTTCTGCGCTCTGGGCGATGAATACTATACTTCACAGGTTTCGGTTGATGATTATTACAAGCTTAATCTTGAGCCGTACGAGGCGAACCTCACGACGCTTGTTAATTTCGACGGGAAATGGAAGAACATGATGGATAAGGATACGCCAATACCCACGCCGTCAACGCCGGAATATAAAGATAAACTCGGAGTGTTTGAAGGAGGCGGATACGTGGCGAAAGGTGTTTACCGTCCGAAACAGGACTGCACAATGAAGTCGCGGACATACAATAACTTCTGTCCCGTTTGTGCAAAGGCGCTGATTGAAATGATAAATTATTACACGGCTGATAAATAACAATAAGTGTTAAGTGTTAAAAAGACATATACGGGAACGCTTTAAGAAAAATGTTTGTTCTGTTTTATTCAGTATTTATTCAATATATTTTTCAATATTTTATTCAACTAACTTAAACTTATTACTATGAAAAAAACATTATTTACTGCGATGCTGATAATCTCAGCCCTTTTTGTAATGCGAAATTCAGTAAGCGCGCAGAATCTGTATTTCTGCGAAGGCGTAACGGAGAGCGGTCAGCCGATAACTCAAAGCACTACATTCAACATTCCCAGCGGCGGGGGATATTTCTACTTTCTTGTTAAAATGCCGTATGCAATAGGATGTACTTATGTTGACTATAATATTTACACCGTTGATTCAAGAGGCAACGAAACTTACAACACTTCTATTAACCAGTCCGATATCGGAACAGACTGGACATGGTTCTGGAAGAAAGTTACATTTAACTATGCAGGTTACTACAGGGTTGAAGTGCTTGACTGTTCGGGTTATCCCCTTGTATCGAATTATGTTACCGTCAATTATAAATAGCTATTCTCAGCTGAAATTTAAAAGCCGCATTCATTTGTGTATGCGGTTTTTTTTATTCGATTAAATTAATTCCGGATTCATTGTTTTCTTAGGCTGCAGTTTCCAGAATATCAGAGCAATTGTAATATACACGATACCTGCAAAAATCCCTGTTTCAGATACAATATAAGCGGCGTATCCTTTATGAACCGTCATTTCATAAAACATACCCATGAAAATAATATTAGCGCTTGCATGAAGAACCACTCCTGTCCACAAACTCTTTGATTTCGATACCAAAACAGTTCTTATAAACGATTCACCGACTATGCTGAGTGTAAAGCCGGGTAAAGCTATCCACAACGGCGTTCCTTGTCCGTAAAAGCCGCCTATGATGGCAGGGTAATGCCAGACTGCCCAGAACAATCCAACGATTAAAGATGTAACCGGAACCGAAAATATTTTCAGTAGTTTTGGAGTTAAGAAACCGCTCCAGCCGATTTCTTCACCGAGCACAGGGAGACAGGTGAAAAGAAATCCCAATGACATTTTTGAAAGTACACCTATAATAAAAGGCACAGGGAGCTCGAAGCCGAGCATTTTTGCCCACTTGTACTTTATGACTTCCTGTGTTGTGAATTCCGTATAACCGCTGAGCCAAACGAGTCCGTAGGCGATAAGTGAAATAACTAAAGGTAATAAATAGGCATAAATCAAAAACCGTGCTTTACCGGGTTTCCATCCGTAGTTACGGATTTTATCTTTATAAATTAATGATGTTATAATTGCAGATATACCCGGTGTCCACATCATCGCGAATACCGCTCCCATATTATCTTTAGCGCCATTAAACATCCAGATAAAAATACCCGTTGTTATCACAATTGTTATAACAACGAATGTGAATACTTGTCTTAAAAGTTCTTGTCTTGACTCTGTATTAACCATAGGAAAAAAGTTTTATAAAAGTTTTACAAAATTTAGTTCTGTTTAATTCATAACATTTTCAACCCATTTCATGTAAATATCAATTATATCTGCCCCGGGGCGTTCGTGTCCCTTACCCGGTTCAACCTGGAATTCAACTTGCGCGCCGGTCTTTTTCAGTTTTGTAACAAAATCAACGGTAGCAGGTAATGAAACATTCAGATCTTTTTCACCGTGAAAGATAAAAATTGGAATGCCTTGGAATGAATTCAGATTATTTTCGTCAGTAAAATCCGGTGCAAGATTACCCGGAGCGTACTTTTTGCCGATGTTTGGCGCACCGCTGAAAACAGCTAAAGCTTTGTATCTTGAAGGTGTTTCGTAAAATGTCCGGTAAACTCCATACCCGCCCATTGAAAATCCGGTTAGGAGAATCCGTGTTGTGTCTATAGAATAATCTTCACTGACTGCCGAAATAACTTCTGCAATGTCTTCCTGAGCGTAGTCACGTGAAAATGCGTTTGATTTACCGCGCCCAAAAGGTCCGACAGCAATAAAATCCTTGGGGATTAATGACAAAAATCCCCTGATGTTTGTTTCATCAGATGCACTTCCATGCAAAAACACCAGTAGCGGATACTTCTTATTTTTATCGAAATTCTCCGGTAAATAGACAACGTAGGGCTGTAAAGAGTTATCAGTTTTCGACTGGTACGCTTTACGTATGAAACCGCGATTATTTTCAAAGGGGTCAATTCCGGAATTAACTGAATTAATCATTCTCATTAGTCTTATTAAATTGAATCGTTCCGACGCACTTGTTTCGTAAATTTTTAATGCATCTATTTTATCCTTTAGTTCCTTTACCATGAACTGAACAGTGCTGTACGCGCCATTCGACAGAAACTTTTTGTTTATTTCCAGTCTGTCATAAAGTTCCTTTTCGTCAAATTTTGGTAAAACAGATAAACCTGTGGAACCGAGACTTATTTTATTCTGAGATTTCCAGCGAAGCATATATGCACCTTCAAGCGCCTGGTTAGAATTTAAAGAAAATTCATGTTTTGTTATACCGGGAGTGCATTCATAATCTATTAAGTCAAATCCTGAAATTCTTTCACCTGTTCCGAGAAAAATGGAAACACTTTCCTTGAATGCTTTATTCGATACCGTTACCGCTGTTGCATTAAATGATTGTCCTTCTGTAGTATGTCCTTCTTTGACTGAAACAAATGTCTGTGGATTTCTTTTTAATACTGGCTTTTGGAAACTTAAAGGTGTATAAGTTCGTTTCTTGAATTCGGCTCCCGTATTGTCATCATCATTAACCTGATACCACACTTGTCCTTTTGTCCCGGCTGCTTTGCAGAAAGTAAGGTTAAAACCGATTCCTTCTGAAAGCCATGGATGATACGGTCTGACATCTGTCCACGGTAAAATTAATTCAAAACTGATAATTCCATTACCCTCGCGGAATTCCAATTTTGTATCAAAACTTGTCGGAACAAATATTTTATCAACATTATAATTCCAGAATATGTTCCGTGTCCATTCCCTTTCAGGCATATTCACTGCAGAGCACGCAAGTTCGTAAAATTCATCCGTTGGTTCGTTATTCATCTGAGGCCTTGCTATTAACAGAAGAAAACCGTCACCGTTTTGGTAAGCCCGGTCGCGGTATGTAAGGTGTTCGGCTTTTGCTTCTATATAAATATATAAAAATTCCGTACCGTAGGCTATTCTGTAAGAAATAGGAACCGCTGTATCAGTTTTATTCCGGCTTATTAAACCAAATTGTCTGATTGGCAGAAATTCCATCTGTTTATCTAAAATTCCGTCTATAACAGGTGATTCCGAAAGAAAATTTATCTCCTGTTCGCTGACTTTGGGAATATTGGCAAGAGTATCCACTACCCACGCAGAACTATTTTGTGCACGGCAAATTGAAATACCGAAAAATTCTTGTAAAAGAACAATTAATGCAATAATTAAAATACGTTTCATTTTGTCTCTTTCTGTTAATTTTAAGCGGTTATTATTTTTTTATGATACAGGTTTAACAACATATTGCATTAGACGAATTGTTACGGGGAATAGTTTCAATGATTTTGATTCTATGATTCCCTTTGCCCGCAAAGACTCAGCAGAACTTGTCCTGAAACAAATTCAGGACAAGTTTCAGGAGTACAAATAATAATCTTTATTATTAACTATGCTGATTACTTTATTAAAAGCATCTGCCTGGTTTCATTAAAACCGTCAGTTTCCAGTCTGTAAAAATATGTTCCGCTTGTGTACCGGGAGGCATTCCAGTC
>Ga0247841_10010100_pt1 | contig 12963 bp, 11 predicted proteins | sample LaCruzMarch2015__2_FD_192410 | JGI IMG/M metagenome (GOLD analysis project Ga0247841, IMG submission 192410) | Freshwater microbial communities from meromictic Lake La Cruz, Castile-La Mancha, Spain - LaCruzMarch2015_18m | ecosystem: Environmental > Aquatic > Freshwater > Lake | place: Spain... | reverse complement strand
AGCAAATTTAAGCATGATTATTTAAGATTAAAACCTTTTGCTGATTTAGTTGATTTAGGATTGGTGGAAGTCGTAAATTTTTAAAAAAAATTGATATATAATAGATTTCAACTATGTCTAAATCAATCATGGTTGAAAGAACAAGATTAATTGATGGAGTTAAATACTTTGAATTACATAATCCAATAGAATTAAAAAAAATATCACTTGAAGATAATGTGTATTTTACTTTAAGAGACATTTTTCTTAATTATGGATCAGTTGATGATATTTTTAGAGTAAATGATTTTAATGGCAAATTAACTAATGGAATTTGTTATGAGGATAGAACAGAAAATTTTGAATATACAAATTTATTGTCAGATGAAAAATTTCTATCTTCTTTGATTGAATGGATGAAACAAATTCATAACACAGATTCATAACACAGATTTTGAGTTTGAAACTCCAGAACAATATATGACAGAATGTGATACAAGTTCAAAAAAATACTTGGATGAAATGGAATGGTATTATAATGTGAATTTAAATGATTATATTAAACTTGATGATTGGATGAATGAATTTAATGAATTAATTGAAAAATTAGAAATAAGATTAGAAAAAGTCAAATTAATGGCTAAAGAGGATTTAAATACAGATATGGAAAGATTAAATAAATTGGAAACAAGTAATGTATAATTTATTTATTGTTTTTTATAAAAAAATTGATTTAATATTATAATACATATTATTTTTAATACAATAAATGAATTATAATACAAATCCAATAATAGTTGATGATATAAAATACATTAAAATATTTTACAACTATGATTATAAAAAAACTTCCTTCAATACTGAAGTTTATTATACTTTGATAGATATTTGTGATAATATTACAAATTATAATATTTTTCATTTTGCATGGAAATATTTACACATATTGTGTAATGATAAAAGAACATATAAATTAGATGAATTGACATTTAGTTCAATGTTGGAAAGTGAATATTATATTGAGAATATATTGAGTATATTAAAATGGATTATACAAGACGACTTTAAATTTAAAAAAATAGAGAATATGAATAATAAAAATATGAATGCATATATTAAATTTGATGATTGGTTAACAGATTTTGAAAAATTAAAAGATAAATTGGAACTAAAACTCTATGATATAACAAATAGCAAATAATATAGTTATTATTATCAATAAAAATTGATTTTTATATTAAAATACGTATAAAATATATTTAATTCTATATAAAATATGAGTAAATTACTTATAGTAGAATCGCCTGGTAAAATCAAAAAAATCCAGGAATATTTAGGTCCGGATTATATAGTGATGGCATCAGTAGGTCATATTATTGATTTAGATGCCAAAACAATGTCTATCAATATGGAGACATTTGAACCAGAATATCATCAATATCCGGATAAAGTTGATGTAATTCGTAAATTACGTTCTGCTTGTATCAAAGTGGGAAAACACAATGTTTATTTGGCTGCAGATGAAGATAGAGAAGGTGAAATGATTGCTTGGTCATGTGAACGTGAATTGGATATTCATAATGGTAAACGTATTGTATTTAATTCCATTACACAAAAAGAATTGGTTTATGCAGTTGCTAATCCAAAACAGGTAGATTTAAATATGGTTTATGCTCAACAAGCACGAAGAATATTGGATAGATTGGCAGGATATATGATTAGTCCCTTACTATATAAAAATGGCTTTAAAGGAGCACAATCTGCAGGACGTGTTCAATCAGTTGTAGTAAAAATCATTGTTGATAAAGAAAAAGAGATTGAAGAATTTTGGGGTAAAAAAAAATCAACTTATTTTTACATCAATTGTGGAGTTAAATTAGGTGAACATGAAATTTTAACAAAATTGACCAAAGCAGATGCTAATATTGAATTATCAGACCAAGATGGAGAATTAGATAGAGAAGATGGGATAGTTGAAGAAAATGAACCTAAAGAAAAAGGTATAACAAAAAAAACAAAAAGTAAAGTTGATACAGCAAATAACGTTTCATCAAAATCATATATCACATTTGATAAATCGGATGAAGAACAAGTGGTGAAAATAATTAAGGCTATGTGTAAAGGTGAATATAGTATTTTAAATATAACAGATAAAACAAAAAAAACAAATTCTCCCGCTCCATTTACAACTTCAACTCTTCAACAATATGCTTCTCAAAGATTGGGTATGGATGCTAAGCGAACTATGAGTGTAGCACAAAAATTATATGAAGAAGGTCATATTACATATATGAGAACAGATTCAACTTCAATATCTGATGAAGCTGTTAAAGCAATTAAAGATGTTATTAAGGATAAATATAAAGAAACATATTTTGAACACCATAAATTTGTTAATAAAAAAGCAAATACTCAAGAAGCACATGAATGTGTAAGACCAACTAAACCTGCATATGATGAAATTGAAGGAACTGGAGATGAAAAAAGATTATATTCTGCTATTTGGAAACGAACAATTCAATCACAAATGAAAGCTGCAGAGTATCAAAGTTTAATGGTAGAAATAAAGATTGTGGATAAAAAATATATCCTTGTCCCATATAAATTGGTTGGAACTTTGGAAAATTTAATTTATGAAGGATATCTTATTGTAGATGGTAAAAAGGGTAACCGTAAATTAGAACTAAAAGAATTAAAAAATTTAGAATGGATTGAAATTAATGGAACTGAAGATACTGCCAAACCACCCACCAGATATAATGATGCAAGTTTAATTAATAAAATGGACCCAAAAAATTTAAATATAGGAAGACCAAGTACTTATGCTAGTTTTATAGCAAAAATTACAGAAAGGTCGTATGTAGAAATTAAAGATGTTGATGGTATGAAAATTGAAACAACTAAATATACAGTAAAGGCATTAAATCCAAAGTCTATAGATGTAGAACAAAAAGAATTGGTTATAGGTAAAGAAAAAAAGAAATTAGTACCAACAGCATTAGGTAGAAATATAACAGAATTTATGGAATTGAATTTTCCTCTAATTATGGATTATAAATTTACTGCAAATATGGAAAAAGAATTAGATGATGTGGCAGAAGGTAAAGTAAAAAAAATAAAAATAATTAAAGATTTGTATGCTTATTTGGAAAAACAAATAACAAATATTAAACAAATTGATAATAAATTAATCGAAGGAACAATTTTGGGTAAAACTGAATCAGGAATTAAAGTTGTACTTAAAAATGGTAAATATGGTAAATATTTAGTTTGTGGAGACAGAAATTTAAATCTTAAATATTTAATTCCCCGGGATTCTAAAATAACTGAATCTAATATAGAATCAAAGAGTAAAGAGGTTATTGAAATTGTTGAAAAAAAATTATCTGAACCAGAACAAGATAAATCAGATGAAAATAAAGCCAAAACCGAATCTGTTAAAATATATAAAGAATGGGTAAAAGGCAAAACTAAATATAATCTTAAATCTGGACAATATGGATATTATTTGGAAGAAATTGGGGGAACTGGAAAGAAATCCAATTGGGCTATGGGATATATTATTAAAAAAATAGCCAGAGATAATTTAATTGATAATATTGATGAAAATATTACAGAAATAACAGATAAAATTGGTATTGAAGATATTCAATCAAATATTGAATATTTAAAAAATATGAAAAAAAATAAATTTGCTAAAAAATAGTGAATGACAATTGAATTAATTTTTATAATTATTCTTATTTCCAATAAGTATTATTTTTTATTTTGTGGATTGTAAAATCAACATAAAAATAATTTCCAATTTAAAAATTTAACCAATTTTCTTGATAATGTTGTATTAGTTTAAATTTTTCCCTCCTCTTTTATTGTATGATTTTGTATATTTTTGTATCATTTTGTATAATATTATATGTTTTTGTTATTTTCATACAATTATATGGCATTGGGAGGCTCGCCAGACTGGCTTTCACACCAGGCATTGAACATACACTTTTTAAGTATATATTCCTACTTCCATTTGTATCTCTATCAATTTTTAATCCACAACATGCACAACACTTTGTTCTTTTATTATCATAATTTTTTGATAATACACCACACAAAGTGCAACATTGGGATGTATAACTTTCATCTACCTCATAAACATTTGTTCTATATCTCTTCGCTGTCGCTTTTAGATACTCCTTGAACTTATAATGAGATTGGGATGTCAATACAAACTTTACTTCTGAACTTAATTTAATTTTTTTATTTAATTTTCTTAATTCTTTTCTTGCTTCTTGTTTATTTTTTATTTTTTTAATTCTTTCATTCTCTGTTTTAATTTGATATTTAGAAATCATTGGTTTTGTTTTGAATTCAGGAATTAAAATATTTGAATAATTTTCACATAAAAATTTAGCACTTTTTTTATGGACTTCATTAACATATCCTTTAATTTTTAGGTATAATTTTCTAATCTTATTTTTTAGTGCTTTTTTATTTAAAAGTTTTTTTTCTTTTTTATTTTTTTTCTTATCAATAGCACTTTGATATTTTTTGATTAACCTATGCCAACTAATTATTTTAATCCTCATATCATCTCCTAATTTACCTTCTAATTCATTTGAATAAAAATAATTAAATATTTTTTCTCCAGGATCAAGAGCCACTACTTCTTTTCTATTTTTGATATTAATTTCATCTGTTTCAAAAACAACAAATATAAAATATTTATTTGATACACTGTCATATTGTAATTTACATTCTTTATCTAATAGATATCTTTTAATAATATTTTTCCAATTATCACATTCCAAATTTCCTAAGGCATTTATGAATAAACCATTAGATGATATATTTCTATCACTCACTGAAATAGTTTGACTATTAGTAATATTTTTATGTTTCATTTCATAAGCATCATCATTAAATTTTTTTGTTTCATTATTATATTTGCCATTTTCATATGCTTTATTTCTAGCATTAGATAAATTTTTACAAAATTCTTTAATTTCTGATTTTAAAGTTTCATCAGGTGCAGGTTTTTTAACATTTTCTCCTCTTGGTTTAGGAGGATTTTTAACTTTATCAATTTTAATTTTATCCTTTTTTGGTTTAATGAGTTTATCTTTTATGGTTTTATTTTTATTTTCTTTAAGTTTTTTTTTATATTCATCCATTTCTTTTTTATATTTATCATTTATTTCTTTTTTTAATTTATCAATCAATACTTTATTTTTTTCATTTTCCAAATTAAATTCATTTTGTTTCTTTTTTAATTCCTCAATGATAAGTTTTTTTATTTGATTTATTGGTAAATTTTTTGTATTATCATTTCTATATAAATATTGAAACATGACATCTTTGAAAATTTGCCAATTAGAAGTACAATCGTTATAGTCAGTCCATATATCTACACATAAATCATAAACTTTTTTACATTCCTTAAAATAATCTTTTAATATATTGTGTTGTTCTTTACTAAAATTGATTTGATATTTATGTGAAGAAATAAGTTTATCATCATTAAAAAATTCATCATTAAATAATTTAAGATTAAAATTATTGTTAGATTTTTTTAATGAAGATAAAATGATATTATATTTCTTAGGTATTTTTGTATCAATAAAGTCAAAAGGAGAAGAAATAAAGTTTTGAATTTGTATAGTGGAACAATCAAACCACTCACATAATTGCATATATATAATGTATTAAGAAAATAAATCTTTAAATTGTTTTATATTAATTTAATTAAAATTATATATTATTAATATTTTTTATATAAAATAATTTAAAATTATATTATATTATATATTACTATATAAAATCATATAAATGGAATTTATTAAAAGAGGTGACGCAATAAAAACTTTAGGTATATGTTATCAAACATTATATAAAATGGCAGAAAGAAAAGAAATAGATACAATAAAAGTAGGTGAAAATACACTATATAATATAAACAAATATTTAAGAGAAAAAAATGTATTACATAAAGAAAGAATAAAAATATGTTATTGTAGAGTGTCAAGTAATAAACAAAAAGAAGATTTAGAAAGACAAATAAAATATATGAAAGATAAATTTCCAACACATACTATTATTCAAGATATAGGTTCCGGATTAAATTATAAAAGAAAAGGATTACAAGAATTAATGGAAAAAGCAATAAATGGAGAAATTGAAGAATTAGTGATAGCATATAAAGATAGATTAACGCGTTTTGGATATGAAATGATAGAATGGTTAATATCTAAATATTCAAATGGAAAAATAATAGTAATAAATAAAAATGAAGAAGAAACACCAGTAGAGGAATTAACAAAAGACATAGTGTCAATAATGAATGTATATGTAGCAAAAGTGAATGGATTAAGAAAGTATAAAACTCATATAAAAGAAGAAATAGAGAAAGACAAAAAAGATAAAAAGAAAAAAAAATAATTTACTGTTTTATATAAGAACTGGAATATATTAAGCCTATATACTAAAATACATTATTTTTATATTTATTTAGTATATATACTTTTAATTACGATTTATTTGGCATAAATACTTTTAAAAATTATTATTTCATTAAAAATAACAATTAAATTCTGATTTTATATTTTAAAATTTAATTTTGGTATCCATTTATAAATAATTTTTTTATTTTTTACTTGTGCAAGTTAATAATTTAATATTTTAAATAAAAATGTATTACTGTTTAATATATTCCAGTATTATAATAAATATTATACAAAATAATACATAATTATATAAAATTATATACTTTTATACTTTTTTATATGAAATTGTATAATTTCATATAAAAAAGGATACCTATTTGTTCTCTTTCTTCTTGAGAATACAATTTATTTTGTATTTTAATTTATTATATAAAGATATAATAATATTATTTAAATTTTTTCATTTACTAAAGTGATTGTTTTTTTAAATGGATACATATATGATTCTTCAGTACTACTAATAGTTAGTTTGTATTTGGATGTATGTTTATTCTCACATAAACAAAAAAACCCATTTGATTTATTTAATTTTGAACAACATAAAATATCATAATAATAATTCTTTTCTTCCTCAATTTCAGTATTTAAAAAACAACATAACCAAGAATTTCCACTTATTGAATATCTTATTTTACAATCAAAACAAAATGAATCACCTAATCCACATAATGTATTTTGTTCTAATATATGTGTTGCTTTAGATGTTAATTTAGAGCATTTTGGACAAAATATTGGATATTCTGGTACTAATTCTTTATTTTCAAATTTGGAAGAATCTGATATAAAAGAATTGATATAATCTAATGAATTTAACACATAATAATCTAATTTAATAAATTCTTTTTTTTTACTAGTTAATATATTGGTAAAAATATTATTTTTTTCATAACATTCCACACAATCAAGAGAATCAAGATCAATAAATATATGTTTTTCTTCATTTAAATTATTATTATTTGAATAAACATACGAGTAATTGTGTGTTTTGAAATAAAAGAATCTTGGATTTAAATTATTTTTATCTACAAGTTCTTTTGTCATATCTTTAAATTCCACATATTGCAAAGAGGTTATATTTGTATCATAAAATGTATTTATTTCAATAATATTATCTTCCCAATTCAATAAATTAACAAATGATATTAAATTCTTTGAATCACGATGTATTTGATAAAACATTAATGTTCTGTTGTAAAGAACTGTTTTTGTTGAATTAATATTCCCATTTCTTAAATCATAATAACATAAAATATTGTTAAAAATATTTTTTCTTTTCATTTCTCCAAATGAATCAAAATATACAATAATTCCACATATAACATAATTCATAGATATATTATTATATTTAAATCCAATAAAATATCGGTTTGGATATAAATTGTCTTGTGTAGCATATATATTTCCATATTCAAAATTTTTATCCGATAATATTACATAATTTTTTTCAATGTGAATAATTTGTAAATTAATATCATTTGTAAAATAATTATTTTTCATTAATTTTTCTTTATAATATTTTTCTATTTGGTTTAATATGTCTTCATCAAAATTAATATTCATCTCATTACTTGAATATTTTATTTTTAATTTTATTTGGACATATTTCTCATCACTTATATTAATGGGTATTTTATAAAATTGGTAAGAATTTGCAATAACACACCATAAAGAAGTAAAACAACCACCTTTATTTAATTCAGATTTATAACTTTCTATTGTTTTTTTTTCCCAATTCATCTTATTATTTAAAATAGATATGGATTTATATTAATTTATCAATTTTTTTTAAATATTTATAATATTTACCTTTGGGTATAATACTGTTATTATTAAAAAGTATTACTATAAATTAAATAAAAAATAATATTAATAATTTAATTGTAAATTCTATATATAACAACATTAAAAATAATTATAAATCATTATTTAACACTTATCAATTTACACTTTTACAGTGAGGTCAATTTAAAATGAGACAATCTTAGAGCAAAAAATATTTTGAAACTCAGTATCTTCCAATTGAACTGCACTATAAAAATTTGAGTTCATCCATCAAGAATTATTTTTTGTTAATTTAAGTTTTACATGGAGATGAATTTGTTTCTGACTCTTTCCGAGTATATTTTTCTGGTCTTGAACCAGTTTTTTTTATGTGATCAACTATGTACAACATATTTTGAACTGCATTTTTATCTCTGTTATGAATAATGGTACATAAAGGTATTTGGTTTAATTCTCCTTCTGGATTAGAAACTATATGTTTCAATAAAACATTTACTAATATTTTCTTATTCTTTTTCTTATCTTTGGGTTTGTTTGATGCTATTGTTAAAAATTTGTCTAACTCTCGATGACAACAATTACATAATTTTGATGTTCTAAATTCATTAATTAAAAAAACTTTATAGCCAGCATTTTTAAATATTCTTCTAAACTTTTTACAAATGCTCGGTTCTAAACCTCTCATATTATGACTTCCTTTATCGTGGTCTCCAAATACTATAATTACTTTATCAAGTGTACCAAATTTATCCTTAAAATTTTCAATCATCTTTGCTTCTGATTTCTGCATATTGATATATTTGTTTAATTTAAACTTTCTAAAAAAATCTTGTTGATAATGTTCGTATAATATTTTATTTACCTTATTCTTTTCAGATACATATTTTTTAAATTCTTCATAATTAACAGTTTTACTATTTAACACACTTAATGTAGATTCAATTTGTTTAATTGTTTGATTATTAATTTTTATTTCACTATTAACTTTTTCAGTAATTTTCATATATTTTTTTGTTCTAGTTTCAAGTCTTCTTTGATTTTGTGTATATCTAAATGTTTCTAATTCTCCATTTTTGTCTTTTGAACCACAATATATTAAATCTCCACCATCATTTGGGTCTATTGTTACTATCTTCATTTTCTTTAATTCATCAGTTAACTCTACTTTTTCAATATATTCACAATCTAATAATTCTTTATACTTTTTACCTTTTTGTTTTTTAACAGGATTACCTTTATCATCAACTCTAACAAATAATATACTAACTGAAATTCCATCTGTTTTAATCATATAATTAAATTGATATTTATTCTTCTTAAATACTCTCTTATTAGTTCTAAAAAAATAATCCCATAATAATTTTTGATTATTATTTTGTTTATAATTATAATTATCAATATTATGAACATTTCCTCCAATATCTCTATTTTTATATTTTTGACTATTTTTAATTTTTTTATTTTCATCTTCATTTTTATCTTCTTTTTTGTTTTCATTTTTTTCTGTACCTTCATCAGTCTTTAATGATTTATCTAAAAAATTACTTATTAAACAGCAAATATCCAAGGTTATACATTTTCCAATAATATTAGTTCTTAGTGGAACTACATTAAATAATCTTATTTGTTTTTTCTTCTTTTCTTTGTCTTCTTCTTTAATACTTTGATTATGTTTTTTGATTTGATTATAAACTTTTTCTAATTCTCCACATATATAAAACATTGATTTCAAGTAGTCTTGTGGTTTCACTTTTAAATCATAATAAATATTATCTTCTTCAAATTCTTTTTTATTTCCATAAATTAATTTTCTTTGTTCTAAAATCCATTTATGATATTTTTTATCTGATTCCAATTCATTAAAACTTGTTAAATCTTTTTTCACTTTATTAATTTCTTGAGTAAATTCTTTATGTTTTTCTTTTCTTATTTTTAAATCTTTATTATCTTTTGTTATTTTATCTCTTTTTTCTTTTACTTTTAATGTGATATTAATGTATTTATTGAGGTGTTGAATAAAATGTTCAGATATATTTACATTAATATTTTTTTCAATATCAATTGCTTCATAAGCCAAAACATAATTTAATTTATCATAATAAATAATTTCATCATTTATTGTTAATGGTTTATAGTATTCATTATAAAATTTAGTTAATTCTTTTAATTGTTTAGGCATTGTATGATCAGTATAACCTCCACTGCCACATTTTCTAATTGTTAAAACTATAAAAATATAACATATAAAATCTTCATTAATTGTAGGAAATTCTTTTTTATTATTATAAAGATGAATCAAATAAAGTTTAAGAAATTGATAAGCATGTATAACAATTTTATTAACCTTAACAACTATATCATTAATTATATTTATATGTGTTGGATAATTAATAACATTCATAATATTATCTTTATTAGTTTTCATATAGTCAAATTTAATAATATTATCTTCTTTTTCTTTTCCTTAACTTTTGATTTAGATTTTTTCATATTATAGTTATATATTAGAAAATAATTTTTAAATATTTTTAATTTTTAATTAAATTTATATTATTTAAAATTTTTAATTAATTCTATATTCAAAAAAAAATTATAAAATTTAAAAATATAAATTATATATAAAAATAGGTTATATTATGAGTAATGATGAAAATATAAAATTTAATTGTGAAAAATGTGGATTTAAATGTAGATTTGAATCTCAATGGATAAAACACATAGAAACAGAATTACACAAAACAGGTATTAAAAAAAAACGTTCAGATATAAAAGAACCTTATAAATGTGATAAGTGTTTATACGAAACAAAAAATATAGTAGTATTTAAACAACATAAATTAACAGAACATGGAACAAAAGAAGAAAGAGAAAAAGAATTTAAATTTTATTGTAAATGTTGTGATATTGGAACATTTTCAAAAGACATTTATGAAAAACATATTGGTTCTGACAAACACAATAAATTTTTAGAAAAATTCAATAATAAATAATTAACATTTATTAATTTATTTATATAGATAATTTAATATGTATCTTGATAAATACAAAAAATATAAAAATAAATATATTCAATTAAAAACTACAACATTTAAAAAAGTAATGGAACAATCAAGTAGTCAAATAAATAATAATAGTATTATTATGAAAGGAGGTAATTATGATAAAGAAATTTATTTCATTAAACACGGTAAGACAATTTGGAACGAATTAGGTAAAACACAAGGACTCTCCGTACCTCATAAAAATTTTTGTTAAACAAAAAATTTTATAAGAGGACAATAAGAAGACATTGAACTTAATGAACAAGGAATTGAACAAGCAGAAAAAACGGGTAAATATCTTAAAAAATTTAGATTAAATGAAAATGAATTTGACTGTGTTTTGAGTTCTCCCTTAAAAAGATGTAAAAAAACAACTAAAATTATTTGTTCTTATATTGATTATGATAAATCAAAAATAATTTATATGGATGAAATAATGGAAGTTAAAAAAGGTTCAATGAGTGGATTAACAAATGAAGATGAATTAATGAAAAATTTAAATCAATCAGCAAAAGATAAAATCAAATTAATTGAAGACCCAATAGAAAAATATAAAATTGAATTACCCATTAATAATGATAAATTTTTTAATAAAATGTCAAAGATAATTCATTACCAATAGAAGGAGTTGAAACTTATGATGAACTTTCAGATAGAGTTGAATATTTAATAGAATATATCAAAACTAGTGATAAACAAAAAATTTTAGTTATAACACATAGCGGTTATTTAGAAATTATGTTAAAGATTATGTTTAATTTGAGTACATTACCAATGGGTAATATGTCAAATGGTAAAAATTGTTCTATTTGTTATTGTACTTATAAAAATAATATTTTTACAATGATTTCACCGCAAAATACAGAGCATTTATCAATTGATTTAGATTAAAAATTTAATTATAAGTTTTTAATTTTTTAAATAAATTTATATTATAATGAGTACGCATAAATCAACAGATTACAAATTAAGTGCAGTTGAATATTATTTGAATACAGAAGATATAAGTTTAGAAAATACTTGTGATATATATAAATGTTCAAGACAATCATTATATAGATGGGTTCAAAGATATTTAATTACTGGAACTGTACAAAATAAACAAAGAAAAGAAGGTTCATATAAAGTTAAAAGAACTCATGTATTATTTATAAAAAATTTAATAAAAGAAAAACCAGATATATTTTTATGGCAAATTTTGGAACAATTAAATGAAAAACATAAAATAAAAATTTCAAAAAGTCATTTAATAAACATAATTAAATATTTGAACTTAACATATAAAAAATTTTATGAAAATCATAATCCAATAACAAGATTTGGAAAAGAAATAAATTATAAAGAAGCATTTAAGGAGTTTTTTGATAAAATAAAAAAATATAAAATTGAAGATTTAATAAGTATTGATGAAACAAGTATTCAAGTGGGTGCCAGTTTTTCTTCTGGTAGGATTTTAATGGGCAAAAGATTATATAGAAATACTACTTCAAATGAAATATTTAAAAAATACACATTAATTGTCGCAATTAATAATAATAAAACAATAAAATGGGAATTATATCAAAAAGGTGGTATAGATACAGAAAGATTAATTGAATTCTTAAAAGAATTGCTTAAAAACACAAAAAATAAATTAATAATTTTAGATAACGCAAGTTCACATAGAA
>Ga0247841_10010099_pt1 | contig 12965 bp, 11 predicted proteins | sample LaCruzMarch2015__2_FD_192410 | JGI IMG/M metagenome (GOLD analysis project Ga0247841, IMG submission 192410) | Freshwater microbial communities from meromictic Lake La Cruz, Castile-La Mancha, Spain - LaCruzMarch2015_18m | ecosystem: Environmental > Aquatic > Freshwater > Lake | place: Spain... | reverse complement strand
CGCGCAACGATCAATCCTCTTTGCCGACGCCCTGCGCAGGCGCGGCAACACATATATCGAGCACCTGAAAAATGGACAGCCTCCCGTATTGACTTTCAAGTATGAAATGATCCTGGACGGGCGGGAATTCAAGAGACCCGTCAATTATTCCCTGGTCCGAATCAATGACCGGAGAACCGAACAACGTACCCAGTCAGAAAAAGAAGCCGATCACCTTAATGAACTCAGGGGAAAGACGGAGTTCCTGCCCAAACGGCCGATTGTCATTATCGACCCTCGGGCCGGTCATGGACCGGGAATCGGTGGCTCCAAAAGGAGCTCGGAAATCGGGATGGCCCTTGAACATGGCTATCCTGTCTATTTCATCCTTTTCTATACAGAGCCGATGCCGGGCCAGACCCTGAGTGACGTAGAGGCGGCGGAAGCACGGTTCATCGAAGAAATTGTCAAGCTTCACCCCTACGCCGACGCCCCGGCGATCATGGGCAACTGTCAGGCGGGCTGGGCCGCAGCCCTGCTGTGCGCCGACCGTCCCGACATTACCGGCCCCTTGATTCTCAACGGGGCGCCCCTGTCCTACTGGGCAGGCGTGGAAGGAACCAATCCCATGCGTTACAAGGGAGGTCTCAACGGCGGATCATGGATGGTATCGCTATTGAGCGACCTCGGAAATGGGAAATTCGACGGCGCCAACTTGGTATCCAATTTTGAGGCCCTCAATCCGGCCAATACCATCTGGACCAAGCAATATAATGTCTATAAGAACATCGACGAGGAAGTGGAGCGCTACCTCAGTTTCGAAAAATGGTGGGGCGGTTTCTTCCTTATGAATACGGAAGAGATAGAATTTATTGTGAACAATTTGTTTGTGGGTAACAAACTGGAAAAAGGGGAAGTGGAAATCCGCCCGGGGACGAACATCAATCTCCGGAATATCGAAAGCCCCATCATCGTCTTTGCTTCCCGGGGCGATAACATTACCCCTCCCCAGCAGGCTCTCAACTGGATCACCAAAGTCCACCCGACCACTGAGAGTATTAAAAAGGCCGGGCAGGTGATCATTTACATCATCCATGAAGATATCGGTCATCTGGGCATCTTCGTCTCCGCAGGTGTGGCCCAAAAGGAACATAAGGAGATCATCGCGAGTTTCGACATGATCGAATATCTCCCCCCGGGTCTCTACGAGATGATCCTCGACGGCGACATCAAGACCGGCGATATTGAAACCCGCTTTGAGGAGCGAACAATTGACGACATCCTGGCCATGGATGACGGTGTCCAGGACGAGGAAAACTTCTGCGCCGTTGACAGAATGTCAGAATTGCTTAATAATCATTATAAGGTGTTTTGCCGGCCCTGGGTCAAGTTCTGGTCCACGGAACTGACCGGCGAGATGAACCGCCTCCTCCATCCGCTGCGTTTAAAACGTTATCTGATCTCGGACATAAATCCTTTCCTCCGTCCTCTCCAATATGCCGCCTCCTCCGTGAAGGCAAACCGCAAGCCAGCAAAGCCAGATAATCCCTTTGTTGAGCTTGAATCCAGCTTTTCGGATTTTATGATCAAATGGCTAAACCAATACCGCGATGCGCGGGATCGTCGTATTGAATGGAAGTTCCGGGCTATCTATGAAAATCCCCTTGTGCAGCTCTTCTGCATGCCCACTGAGGATGAAAACGGCGGAGCGGCTGCGGTGGCAGTTAGTTTAACAGAAGACAAGCGTTGGGCGGCCCTTGAGAAAGGCGGTGTCGCAGAGGGATTGATCAGAATCATCATGGCTGTCTCTCGAAAAAATCACATCATTAAACGACGCCTGTTTGAAGTGGGACAGGAAATAGCTACGACCCATAAAGTATTGAACAAGATCAGACCGGCCCAGTTTAAACGGATTGCCCGTCTCCAGGCGCAAATACTTCAGGCCGATGAAAACGCCGCCCTCAAGGCCCTAGGCAAACTCATCAAAACAAAATGGGACCGGGAAGAGGCCCTTTCCGTAGCCAAACGTATTGCTATGGCCGACGGGAAGTACGAGGATGAAGAAAAAGCGGTGGTCGATAAAATCCAGAAAGGGCTTGAACTAAACTAGTTAAAATCGCCGGTTAAATAGAGGAAGTGTCCACATATTAAAAGCATGGCCTGAGCATTGACCAATACCGATGTGCTTGTGTAGCAGATTTCGAATAAGCGTTATTCTGTAACGAAGTTGCAGAATAACGCTTATTCGAAAGTTCGTCTATTGGCAATGGTTTGATACGCTCCATAACTTGGGTCAGAATGGCATATTGACGCAGATTAATTTCTTTTGTATCCCAAAATGTCCAGCTAAATTCTTTTGTAACACCATACAGATACAGTATATTTTAAAATTATCAAGTAGAATTTGTCCGATAATTTGTCCGTCATTCACGAAGGAAAAAAAGCACATCCTCTTTCCCGAATTTAGCATGTACCCCACTTTGGTCCTTTACGCATTCGCGCCCAAGATTATGAGCAACAATACTCATGAAGTTGATTATCAAGAATTGGCGTGACTAACGGCTTAACAAGACTGCCGCCAGCCAGTCCGACCAGGATTTGATTCACCACGGGAAGCATGATATACATGACGTAAATGGGGGAGAAACTCAAGAAATCAATGGAGGTGGCCAATGTCAATGAATACGCTGGAACGGTTTGATGATGTCAGTGTGATCTGCAAGGCAAATATCTATTTTGACGGGAAGGTGATCAGTCATACGATTCTCTTTAAGGATGGGAAGAAAAAAACCGCGGGACTGATCTTTCCCGGTTCCTTTACCTTTAATACGGATGCACCGGAAAGGATGGAGATTATCGCCGGCAGTTGTCGAGTAAAGCAGGCCGGATCCGATCACTGGGCTCCTTACGGGACGGGAACATTCTTTCTTGTGCCGGGCAAGTCGTCATTCGAAATTGCCGTGGACGAAGGAGTTGCAGAATATGTCTGCTCGTTCGAATAAGGGGAGGTCCCTGGATTATCCCCTTTATGAGCGGATGAAGAAGAAAGCGCCCCGGGCGGCCAAATATTGGCTGATCGGGGATCGCCTTTTTCACGCCGGTCTGTTTCTGACCATGATGAGTATCCCGGCACTATTTTTTGCCTATACACAAACAGGATTCAAGGGGATATTCGTTTGGATGATTGGGGCCTTGGCAGGATCAGTGGGAATTTTCGGGTTTGGAATTTACTATAAAAGGGAATCATACAAGCTGGCAATCAAAGCCGGGATTGATATTAATAAACTGTCCTGACGGGCACTATTCCAAATTTTCCCTCCCCTTCAAGGGGAGGGTTAGAGTGGGGATGGGTCTGGCATTTTATGAACATTAATCTTCGCTTTCATCCCCTTTTGTGATGGTAAGCCGTCATGAGTCTTTGGCTTGGAACCGGAATTACAAGAGGGTTATTCTTTTGATCATTTTTGTCAGGGCGGCGGCATCGCCGCTGCGGAGTAACGCCAGAAGTTCATCGAGAATCTTCCTGTATGATGTCAGGAGCTTATCCGTGTGGGGATTCCCGGAAATAAGGTGGGCGTAGAGGTCTGGGTGGGCGACGACCCTGTTAAGATTGTCGAGCCGTTCCCGGAAGACGGGTGTAGAAAAACGTCGCAGTTCCACCGGGGAGACGCCCGACCCGGCCAGGGTCAGCCCCAGCATGACGGTGTTGAAGTGATTCAGCCCCTGGATGAAGGCCATCATCTTGTCGTGCCCCTCCGGTGTGGTCTCCACAAGGTTGGCCCCGTTTTTCTCCAGGATATCCTTCAGCCATGGCAGCCAGCGTTCTCCCCGGCCGGGGCAGACCGCGATGTTTTGGCCATCCAGTGAGGCAACACGAGGACCGAAGAGGGGATGGATTCCGATAACCTCGGAAACGGAGGCCTCCAGCATGGCCCGGACGGGGGCCTCCTTCATAGAGGTGAGGTCCATGAGGACGGATTCGCCCGGCATGCAGGGGCCTATCTCTCGGATTACCGCATCCGTTGCTTCTATGGGGACGCTTACCACGACCACTGGGCAATCCACCGCCATCTGCCGGGGGCCGGGGCCGGTGTTACGCCCCGAAATCTGTACGGAATAACCTTCCTGTTGAAAAAAGGAGGCAAACCACTTGCCCATACCGCCGGTGCCGCCGATGATTCCGATAGAAAACTTGTCTGATCTCATCTAAAAAATCCCCTCTTATTATGTCTACTGCCTCAAACTATCCCATCCCCCTCTTAATCTCCCCCTTGAAGGGGGAGAAATATAAGCATTTTCCCTCCCCTTCAAGGGGAGGGTAGGGGTGGGGATGGGATGGGTCTGTGACGACATTCTCAGCTGTTCTATATAACCGGAAACCTGGTAATGGCTCGCTGACGCAGGAGATGATCGACCAGGACCAGGCAGACCATCGCCTCGCAGACGGGTAGAATCCGGGGAATAACGGAAACGTCGTGCCGGCCGCCAATGGTCAGCTTTACGGGATTTCCGTTTATGTCCACCGTATCCTGCTCCCTGGCAATGGAGGGAATGGGCTTGCAGGCCGCCCGGAGCACTAGATCCTGGCCGCTGGCGATCCCCGCCAGGACTCCCCCGGCATGATTGGCGGCAAAACCGGAAGGAAGGAGCGGATCATTGCATTGCGAGCCCGTCATGCCCGCCGCGGCAAAACCGGCGCCGATCTCCACTCCCTTAATCGTACCGATACCCATAAGGGCTTTGGCCAGATCGGCGTCGAGCTTGTCAAATACGGGGGCGCCAAGACCGGCAGGGCAGCCCTGCACTATTATCTCCACGATTCCTCCCAGGGTATCCCCTGCCTCCTGGGCCTTCTTCAGTGCCTCCTCCATTTTTATCGCCACGACAGGGTCGGGGCAGTTAAAGCGATTCTGCTCCGCCTCCCCAATGATTACGGCTTCCGCTTTCACGCCTCCCAAGGCAATGGTATAGGCCCTGACCATGATTCCTTCCCGGGCGAGGACCTTCCGGGCAACGGCTCCGGCGGCAACCCGGGCGGCCGTTTCCCGTCCGGAAGCCCTTCCCCCGCCGCGGTGATCCCGGATGCCGTATTTCTGGACATAAGTATAATCCCCGTGCCCAGGGCGGAAGACATTCCGGAGAGCATCGTAATCTTTGCTTTTGGCGTCACGATTCCAGATGATGAGAGAGATGGGCGTTCCCGTCGTCTTTCCCTCAAAGACCCCCGAGAGGATCTCGACCCGGTCGCCCTCTTTTCGGGGAGATGACGCCTTAGTCTGGCCCGGTTTTCGCCGGTCCAATTCCGTTTGGATATCCCCCTCCGTCAATTCCATAAGCGGCGGGCATCCATCGATGACCGCCCCGAGGGCGGGGCCATGGGATTCCCCCCAGGTGGTGACCCGAAAAAGTACGCCCGTGGTATTTCCTGACATATCAGTTCCTCTCCTGTTCATGATCCGTCATATAACCCCATCCCCCTCCTGACCTCCCCCTTGAAGGGGGAGGAAGATGAGGAAATCAATCGCGATTCCTTCCCCCTGGAGGCTGGAGAAATCGAGTATTACCATTCCCCCTGGAGGTGGGGAAATCAAATATTATTGACCTCCTTCAAGTGATCAATAACTACTCCCTCCCCTTCAAGGGGAGGGTTGGGGTGGGGATGGGTCAACTGTATGATTTCAGACGTAATTTCATCCACTGAACGTCCAGTGGTATCTATGAGTATGTCGGCAACCGACCGGTAAACAGGTTCACGTTCCCGCAGCAAGAGTTCAATTTCCGCGCCGCTATCCGTTCCGGAAAGGGGAGGGCGTTGGGCATCACTTACCCGATCGTTCCTCAGACGTCCCGCGATGGTTGCCGCATCAGCCGTCAGCCAGAGGAAGAACCCGTTCCGTTTGAGTTCTTTCACGTTTTCCCGATCAAGGACGGCACCGCCGCCCAAAGCGATTATACACCCTTCCCTCCCGGCGAGTTCCTCGACAGCACGCCTTTCCAGCACGCGGAATGCCTTCCATCCCCCGTCGGAGACGATTTCCCGAATCGTCTTTCCTGCACGCTCCTGGATCATGGCGTCCGTATCAACAAACGGGCGCTTTAACTTCTCTGCCACAATCCTGCCGACCGTGGTCTTACCGCAGCCGCGGTATCCCATCAAGATGATATTCATAGGCCGGGGCTCAATTCTGGCTTTGACTTAATATGACAAATATACGTTATCATTTATGATACAGCTTATCCAGCTCTTTCCAGAAACCGGGGAATGATTTATCCACGCAAGTGGGGTTTTTTATTTTCATTCCCGGGACGGCTAAACCCAAAATGGCAAAGCTCATGGCAATCCGGTGATCGTTATACGTCTCAATTTCTGCGACCCGGGGCTGCCCCCCGGTGATGACGAGGCTGTCCCGCCGTTCTTCAACATGAATCCCCGTTTTTTTGAGCTCCGTGGCAACGGCCGCCAGGCGGTCGCTTTCCTTCAGGCGCAAATGGGCCACATTAGCAATGACCGTCCGGCCCGGTCGCAGTGCGGAGAGAACGGCCAGCGTAGGGACCATGTCGGGCATATCCTTGAGATCGAAGACAAGGTCTCCTCCGGGTAGAGGCCGTCCTATCAGCTCAACCCCGTTTCCCTTCCGGTTAACGAAACAGCCTGCATCTTCCAGGAGGGAAAGGAACCCGATATCGCCCTGCAGGCTTTGGAGATTGACGTTTTCGACCCGGATCTTTCCCCGGCAGAGGGCGGCGGCCAGGAAAAAATAGGAAGCGCTGGAGACGTCGCCTTCAATCCGGCAGCTTATTCCCCGATAGCACTGATTGCCCTGTACACGGTAACGGCAGGGAACTTCTGTTTGCACTTCTACGCCAAATTCCTTTATGGCCGCGATGGTCATGTTGACATAGGGCAGGGACGGAATGCGACCGGCTAATTCGATAAGTGTATCGCCTGCTGCGTAAGGGGCGGAGATCAGGAGGGAAGAGATGTACTGGCTGCTTTCGATGTCCCGGAGGATTACCGTGCCCCCCCGCAGCCCCGACGTCCGGATAAGAACGGGGGGATAGCCTTCCCGGTCGCGGCCCCGGGCATTAACGCCGAGTTTTCTCAGGGCCGCCAGAAGTGGTTCAATGGGTCTTTCCCGCAGGCGATCGTCTCCCGTCAAGGTGAAATCCCCCGGACCGATGGCAACCAGGCCGGTCAGGATACGCATGGCCGTGCCGTTATTCCCCAGATAAAGCTCTTTGCCCGGATCGGCCAGGCGCCCTCCGTTGCCGGCGATGTATAGATCCCCGTCGCGGCTGCTGATGTCCGCACCCAGAGATTTCAGGGCGGCGATGAGATAAGAGGTATCCTCCGAATCAAGAGGGTTCTGAAGGATGGATTCCCCGGCGGCAATGGCTGCCAGAATTATCGCCCGCTGGGTGTGACTCTTGGAGCCGGGCATGATCACCGTGGCGTCCAGGGGATGGGGCAGAGGTCTAATTTCTATGGTTTCCATAAATTCTACCATGTTCCCTCCTGTAGGGCAGCGAGAACGGTTTGCCGCATTGTGGAAAGGGGCGGTGCCTGGCCTGTCCAGATCTGGATCTGCTCTGCCCCTTGATGGACAAAAAGACCCACGCCGTTGATTGTCAGGCAGCCCATCTCCTGCGCATCCAGGAGCAGCTTCGTTGCCAGGGGGTTATATATGGCATCCAGGACATAACGGAAGTTTGTCAGGATCTTCTTTCTCAGGGGCGATCTGTCTGTATTGGGGGCCATGCCGACCGGGGTGGTCTGGATTAAAGCTTCGGCCCGGAATCCGTCCAGGGCGTCAAGAGGCAGGGCCAGACTGTTAAAAGCACGGGCCAGGGCTGCGCCCCGCTCCTGCGTCCGGTTGAAGATTACCGGAATTCCTCCCTCCCGAATGAGGCCGAAGACAGCTGCACGGGCCATCCCTCCTGCCCCGAGGACGGCGAAGGTTTTCCCCTTGATTTGCAGATGGTCCTTCAAATCCCGCACCAGTCCGATCCAGTCCGTGTTGTCCCCGACAAGTATTCCCCCCCGGTTGAGGATCGTGTTGACGGCGCCGATGGCCCGGGCGCTTGCCGTTATTTCATCCAGCCCCCCGATGATCGCTTCTTTGAAAGGCAGGGTGACGCTTGCCCCGTCAATCCCCAATGATTTCATCATGGGGACAATTTCGCCGGCATTTTCCACCCGGTAAGCCTCATACCTGGCCGGGATTCCCATCACCTCGTAGGCAGCCCGGTGCATCTGTGGAGAGAGACTGTGACCGACGGGATTGCCGAAAAGGGCAAAATGTTTCCCTTCGTCTTTTCTATTCATCTGATGGTACACCCTTCTCCACCTTAGTTATATTCCGCCAAATTACCCCATCCCCCTCCTAACCTCCCCCTTGAAGGGGGAGGAATCTGATTTTATTCCGACCCGCTCAGTGAGAGGAAACTAATATTCCCCCCCTCCCTGAGGTTGAGGGATCCAATTTTTCCCCTCCCCTTCAAGGGGAGGGTTGGGTGGGGATGGGTTTACGCCGTCATTTTCATTCTTCCTTGTGACGGCAAGCCGCCATGCGCGTTTCATTCCTTGTTCCTAAGATTTATTATATTCAGGACTTGCTTCATCTCAGCGACCGTCATCTGCCCCGGAGCCGACTCTTCTCCCTTATCCAGGGCGGCAAAAGTGAGGTACGATCCAAGCAGGGGGGCCATGATCCGGCTGATCCGCCCCTGTTCCCCCATGCAGAAGGCGATGATGTCTTGCCCTCTTTTCCGGGAGTAGGGGATCAGGGACAGAACCCGGAGATTGTCCTCGCTGCCCCGGGCATGGGTAACGATCTTTACGATATCGCCGCCCTTTTCCCGGCAGGCGCCCCATATTCTACGCAAGGCTTTCTCCGTCGGGGTGGCGTTAAAATCATGAAAAGATATAATTATTTTGGTGTAACATCCCTTTCCTGCCACAGCGTCAAGTACCCGCCGGGCCAGGCCATCGTCCGTGGCAACTTCCATGTCCACGTATTCTGCCTTAAGACGGACCGCCTCACAAAGAAGAAATATCCGTTCTTCCTCCGTCCCGCGAAAACCTCCCCCTTCCTCCCGCCGCCGGTTGGTAATGAGGACCGGACCCGTTTTCCCTTTCACGAGGGCCGGCAGGTCCAGATCGGCAATCAAGTCAATCCGCAGTTCCAGCAGATCGGCATGGTGGAAGCCGGTGGTCATTTGTTCCAGTGCCCTTTCCATCGTTCCGGCCACCAGGGAAGCGCAAATCACGTCGTCTCCTCCCCCCGGGGATAAGAACCGAGGATCTTGAGAAAGGTAGCCCTGCCTTCAATATCCTGCAGACACAGCCTGACCTGTTCATCTTCCCGATGACCGGCAAAATCGGCAAAGAAAAGATATTCCCACATCCGGTCCCGCAGGGGATGGGATTCGATCCTAAGCAGGTTGATCCGCTCCCGGGCGAAGATTTCCAGGGCCTGAAAAAGGGCCCCCGGGACATGGGGGGTTCCGAAGAGGATTGATGTCTTGTCCTGTCCCGTCCTTCCGGTTTTACCCTTGCCGATGACCAGGAAGCGAGTGGTGTTGGCCGGATTGTCCTCGATATCCTCCGTCAGGATGGACAGGCCGTGAATTGTTGCCGACAGGCTGCTCCCCACCGCTGCCCCTCCCTCCGGATCGCGATGCGCCCGCGCTCCCGCTTCCGAGGTGCTGGTCGTCTCCAGTTGCTCGGCCTGGGGCAGGTTTTCCCGGAGCCAGTTCCGGCACTGGGCAAAGGCCTGAGGATGGGAATAAACCCTTTTTATATCCTCTTTCCTTGAACAATGAGACATTAGGCACTGGGAGATCCGCAGGAATACTTCCGCCCGAATATCCAGGGATGTCGTAATCAATCTTCTGAGGGTATGCCCTACGGAGCCTTCCGTTGAATTTTCGACGGGGACAATTCCCAGGGCGATATTTCCTCTCTCCACGCGGTCAAAGACCTGATCAATCGTGCCGGCGGGGGCCAGCTCCGCACTGTGCCCGAAATGGGCAAGGGCGGCTAAATGACTGAATGAGGCCTCCGGTCCTAAATACGCTACCGTCAGGGGTCCCTGCAAGGCCCGGGAAGATGAAAAGATCTCCCGGAAAATATCCCTGACGGCGGTATCGTTCAGGGGCCCGGTATTGTGTTTGCTCAGAAAATCAAATACCCGCGATTCCTGGGCAGGACTGTAAACATCGATGCCCTCGGAACGCTTGACATGACCTATTTCCGCGGAGCGGGCCGCCCGTTTGTTGAGGAGCCGCAAAATATCTCCGTCGAGTTCCCGAATCTCCGCGCGAAGTTGTTCAAGTGTTTTTTTTATCATTACATCCTCTCAATAATCTCCCTGACCAGGCTGTCCGGTACGCCGCCGTTTACAAAAGGCATTCCTGGTCTTTTCAGGAGGACGAAGTGGACAACATTTCCCTCCTTTTTTTTGTCCCGCTGCATCCTGGCCAGGACGCCATCGCTGCTCATACCTGGGGGCATGCGGACGGGAAGACCTGTCTTTTGCAGGAGACTGATGATCCGGTCCCGGTCGGCGGCCGGCAGATGTCCAAGCCGTTCCGAAAGGGCGAGGGCCGCCGCCATGCCGATGGATACGGCTTCACCGTGCGGAATGGCGTAATCGGCTTCCGCCTCGATGGCATGTCCCAGGGTGTGACCGAAATTGAGGATTTTTCTCAAACCATGCTCCTGTTCATCGATCTCGACAATTTTCTTCTTGATTTCACAGGTTCTCGTCACGATGGGAATCAGGGCAGCCAGATCGCCGTCAGGCTTCAAGGCCGCCGCTTTTTCTTCGAGAAGCTCCAGGAGACCGGGATCGTCAATAATGGCGCATTTCACTATTTCCGCCAGACCGTTTTTGAATTCATCGCCGGGGAGCGTCCTGAGGAAGGACAGGTCGGTGAAAACTGCCTTGGGCTGATGAAAGGTCCCCAGCATATTTTTAGCCGCCGGCAGATCCACACCCGTCTTGCCGCCGATGCTGCTGTCCACCTGGGCCAAGAGGGTGGTGGGCAGGTGGATGTAAGGGATCCCACGCATGAAGATGGAGGCGACAAAACCCGTCAGATCGCCCACCACGCCGCCGCCCAGGGCGATAAGTCCGGAGGTGCGGTCGGCGCCCCGGCGGAGCAGCTCTTCCGCGATCGTGACGGCTGTCATCATGGTCTTGGATCTCTCTCCCGCCGGAAAATGAATCTCTTCCACGAGCAGTCCCATCTTTTTGAAAATGTCTATAACCCTCTGCCCATGGATTGTGGAGACATTTGAATCGGTGATAAGAAAATATTTTTTAGCCCAGTTTCCTTTGGCGATAAGCAGGACGGCCCGGTCCAGGATGTCCTGTCCGATATAGACCTCATAGGAGCGGGAGAGCTTTTTTTCAATGCTTACCTTGAATCGGTTCATCGTGTCACCTCGATCTGATCCCTCATGACCTTCGTCAGGATGCGCACTTCCTCCATGAGTTCATAGAATTTTTCCGGTTTCAGGGACTGGGCGCCGTCGGAGATGGCCTTTTCCGGCTCCGGATGAACCTCGATGATCAATCCGTCCGCGCCGGCCACGACGGCCGTCCGGGCCAGGGGTTTGACATATTTCCAGTGACCCGCGGCGTGGCTCGGATCGACGATGACCGGCAAATGGGTCAGCTCCTTAAGGACAGGTACAGCGCTTATATCCAGAGTGTTGCGGGTTGCCGTCTCGAAAGTGCGGATCCCCCGTTCGCAGAGGATCACGTTGTCATTGCCGGCAGCCAGGATATATTCTGCCGCCATAAGGAGCTCCTCGATGGTGCTCATCATGCCCCGCTTGAGGAGGACAGGTTTTCTTGCCTGCCCCACCTTCTTCAGCAGGGCGAAGTTCTGGACATTCCGGGCCCCAATCTGGAGAATATCTACGTATTGCTCCACCAGATCCACGTCCGTCGTGTTCATAACCTCCGTCACCACGGGGAGACCCGTTCTTTCCCTGGCCTTTTTCAGAATTTTGAGTCCTTCCTCTTCCATTCCCTGGAAACTGTATGGGGAGGTGCGTGGTTTGTAGGCTCCTCCCCGCAGGATCTGGGCGCCCCCTTTCCGGGCAATATAGGCGCTCTCCAGGAGCTGCTCCTCGCTCTCTATTGAGCAGGGACCGGCCATGACGACAAAATCGGGGCCGCCGATCTCCACCTCCCCAACGCGGACAACCGTATTGCCGTCCCGCGATTCTCTGCTGGCAAGCTTGTAAGGTTTCAAAATGGGCATGATATTTTCCACACCCGGCAAGTGCTCCGCCGACTTCAGTTGCGTCTTGCCCCGGTCGTCGCCGACGACGCCGATGATAGTTCTTTCCACACCCTGGGAGGGGTGGGCCCGGTAGCCCACCGATTCGATCCAGCCGATAACGGCATCGATCTGTATTTCTGTGGCGCTCTTCTTCATGATGATAATCATTGCTTAGACCTCCAAATAAGTAAGGCCATGGACCTTCTCCGTCCCATGGCCTTACAAAAACAAAAAAGCCACGGGGGGATCAACCTTTCCACCCATGGCTCATTTTTTTATTTTTTTATGGTTTTACGTTTTCCTGAGCGATAGGCAGTCCGGTGCGCCGAAATAATAATACCAAAAATAAAAGCTGTTCAGCGCAATCTTGCTACCCATCTTGTTGTTTAAAAACTCCTTACTGCAATTTGTAAGGATGGATTAGTTCACAGTTTACTAAGGAAGTCAAGAATAATTTTTCGGCCCCGATTTTTTCGGCATCGCATTGTAATTAAAGCAATTATTTATCCAGTAAATTGATGTCAGTCGCCTTGTCAAGAACTTCTACAGCCCATTGGTTAAGGCTTTTCCCTGAAGCCTTTGCTACAATGAGGGCCTTGGAGTGGATTTCAGGAGAAACACGAAGCATAAGCTTGCCGGAAGCCGATTTTAATGGCTTGCGCCCTGTGGTCGCACAATCTGCAATA
>Ga0247841_10010097_pt1 | contig 12968 bp, 7 predicted proteins | sample LaCruzMarch2015__2_FD_192410 | JGI IMG/M metagenome (GOLD analysis project Ga0247841, IMG submission 192410) | Freshwater microbial communities from meromictic Lake La Cruz, Castile-La Mancha, Spain - LaCruzMarch2015_18m | ecosystem: Environmental > Aquatic > Freshwater > Lake | place: Spain... | reverse complement strand
ATGAGATTGGCAGAATGGTAGGTGGTTGGTTTAAAATGACAAAATAGGGCCGCCTCCTGGGAGGAGAGTCCTTGTGTTTACGGACACAGGGAGAGAGCTCTTTGAATAGTCCAATAACTTATTCCTGACCCATAAAGTCTTGGGCAAAGAGGAGCTGAATTTATTCAGCAGTTTTTGAAGGGAGCAAGTAGTTTTTTGACGAAAGTTCTCTTTAAGAAGAATTTCAAGGGCTAATTTTATTATGATAGCCGGGGATAAGTTAGATTAATGCCGTGGGCCGCCGTGGCGGTAGCTGGAACAACGAATCGTCGAACTTGCAGGTGTCGGATCGCAACAACGCTGGCAACACGAACACGGGCCGCAACAACAATATAGGCTTTCGCGCTGTCAGGACATTCTTAAAAAACTGGAGGCGGCTCTTAATTAGTGGTGAGGTGAAGAATGAGGCTTAAACTCAAATCATTAAGGTATATTGTGGCAGGGGTTCTTTTCTTGTTTACTATTCACTGTTCTCTATCCACTATCTTGGCTAGTCCCCCTTATGACGGAGGAACTGGCGATGGTTGGGGTCTGGCTACCTCTTCTGATACATCCTTAGGGGGCCCAAGGATTAATTTTACCTCTCAAGCTAGCCAGAGTTTTTTTGTGGGTGATGCAGCCACAGCCATATCTAGCATTACCATTTCCCAGGAGGCGGCTTCAGGCATTACTGCACTAAACGATATCCGCATTCGTATCCCCTCGGATCTGGCAATGAACTGGGATACTACGGATACCACCGCGACAATTACGGATGTAGCCTCAAGCAAAGTTTCCTCAACAGTAAGTTATCCGGATAATAAGACTTTGCTTATTGATGTTACTGCTGATTTCTTATCGGGTGATGCAATTATTATTTCGGATTTAGCATTTAAAGATTTTACCACAACTTCAACGGGAAAATTAAGCCTGAATATCTCTAATTCCGACATTAAACAGTACTGGGATATTAAAGATAAAAGTATTGGAACTCTTTATACCTTTGGCGATGGCTGGGCTTATGCTACATCAAGAAGCAGGTGTTTGACTCCTCCGGCAATCACCGCTCCTCAAGGAGGAGAAAACTGGATAGTGAATAGCGCGCATCCTGTTACCTGGTCAACCAGCGGATTTTCTGGCACAACTTTAAAACTGCAATATTCCAAGGATGATTTTTTAAGCAATATAACCAATATTACCGGCGCTTCTTCATTAACGGTGAGCACTGGAACTTTTAACTGGACAATTCCCGATGATATTTATTCAACGGTAAAGGTAAGGTTTGTGGATAATACCAATCCCGATGTTACTGATGCCTCAAATAATGACTTTAAGATTATCGGTGCTTTTGATATAACTTCTCCGGATGGAGGAGAGAACTGGGCAGGTGGAAGCACTCATAATATTACTTGGACAACTACCGGCACAATCTCCACAGTAAAGTTAGAGTATTCTTTAGATAACTTTGTCTCGGATGTGCATACTATTGGCACGCCGCCCATTCTTAATGAAGGAAGTTACTCCTGGATCCTTCCTACTGTTGTTTCTAGCACGGTTAAGGTGCGGGTTTCCTCTAATGCGGATTCTACTGTATATAATACCTCTGCGGCTAATTTTACTATTACCGGCTTACAGCTTACCTCGCCCAACGGAGGAGAGGAATGGGAGAAGGGCTATACCCATAGCATTACCTGGAAGTCAGCAGGCACTATAGCCGATGACATCGTGTTGAAGTATTCGGTGAATGGCGGCACCACCTGGAAGGCTATTGACTCCGGACAGCCGGCAACGGGAAGTTATCCCTGGAGTGTGCCTAATGATGTCTCTACCATGGTGAAGGTAAAGGTTTATAGCGCCTCAGCTGAGGCGACAATTTATGATCTCTCTGATAGCAATTTTACGATTGCGGCAAATCCTAAGCTCACTATTACTAGCCCTAATGGCGCAGAGAACTGGGAGGTGGGCAAGGTCTATAACATCACCTGGAATAAGACCGGCAGGCTATATGATACGGTGGATTTATATTATTCAACTGATGGAGGAGGAAGCTGGACGACAATTGCCTCAGCTCAATCTAATTCAGGAACTTATTCCTGGAGTGTGCCGGATGCGGTTGGCACACAGGTGCAGGTTAAGGTAATTGAGTCAGGAGTGCCGGCTGCTAGAGATACTACCACTAAGGTAGAGGATGCCTCCGATGCCAATTTCTCTATTATTGAGCCGACGATTACCATTACTTCACCCAACGGAGCAGAGGCCTGGGCTTATGGAGATACAAGAAATATTACCTGGACAACCACAGGAACAGTAAGTAATAATCTTTTATTAGAATACTCTAAAGATGACACAAGCTGGACGGAAATTTCTACCGGCCAGGCAAATGACGGAACCTATTCCTGGGTTCTTCCTGATGACCCATCTGAGACAATTAAAGTGCGCATAACGGATAATGATAGGACCCAGGTTAAGGATACCTCGGATAATTATTTTACTTTACTCACCCGGCCGCGGATTACTCTTACCCAGCCAAACGGTGGAGAACTATTAACTATTGGGGACTCTTATTCCATTAAGTGGAATATTGACGGCCAGATTACCTCGCATTATGTAAAGATTGAGTATTCTAAGGACGATTTTGTCGCGGATACGCAAGCCATATCCAACTATACGCCTAACGATGGCGAGTTTACCTGGTTGAGTGTGGCTGATGATACTTCTTCCACAATTAAAATACGGATTACGGATTTACAGACCGGCTTTAGTGATGTAACAGATACTTCGGATAACTATTTTGAGATTAGGTTGCCTTCAGTAACAGTAACCTCGCCTAATGGCGCAGAATCCTGGTATGCCACTGGTGTATATCCGATTACCTGGACAAAAGAAGGTGTGGTGGGTAATCTGATCTTAGAATATTCGCTGAATAATGGAGGTAGTTGGACTGAGATTACTACCGGTGTAAGTCCGGACTTAGGCACATATACCTGGACACTTCCTAATAATCTGAGCAGCCAATGCTTGGTCAGGATTAATGACCCAAACAGGGTAACTACCACTGATACCTCAAATGCGGTTTTTAGTATTATTGCTCCCTCAATTACTCTAACCTCGCCGAATGGCGGGGAGAACTGGATTGTGGGGACTACGCATGATATTACCTGGACCTCTATAGGCACAAATGGCTCGGTGCATAATAATCTTACCCTGCAGTATTCTACTAACGGAGGCTTAAGCTGGATCAATATTGCTACAGCTGAGGCAAATGATGGAATATATAGCTGGACCGTGCCGGATGCAATTTCTACTACTGTCCTGGTGAAGCTCTTTGATGTTTCGCGTACAGAGACGGTGGATACGTCGGATGCGAATTTTACTATTTCCTCGCCTACTATTACAATAACTTCACCTAATGGCGCTGAGCAGTGGGTAATTGGCACCCAGCATAATATTACCTGGACTTCAGTAGGGTCAATCTCGGCTAACAACATAAAATTAGAGTATTCTGCTGACGGAGGCTCAACCTGGACTGATATTGCCACGGGTGAGGTAAATGATGGCACTTATAACTGGACTGTGGCGAATGCGGTTTCGGGGACCTGTAAGGTAAGGATTACTGATACTGGCCGGACAGATACGCCACAGGATACTTCAGATGGAGTATTTGCCATTTTAGTGCCGCAGATTACGGTTACTAAACCTAATGGTGGAGAATTATGGACAGTGGGAGATACTGAAGCCATTACCTGGAGTGTGGTAGGGCAATTGTTAGGTAAATTAAAATTAGAATATTCCAAGGATAACTTTATCTCAGATGTCCATCTCATTGATGATAATGTAACTAATACCTTAACCTCTTATAATTGGGTTGTGCCTAATGATGTCTCTACCACGGTGAGGGTGAGGATTACAGATATTGGCCGTCCTGCCAGCACAGATAAATCCAATAGTGACTTTACAATTTTACCTACCCCGGAGATTACACTTACCTTGCCTAATGGCGGCGAGTCCTGGATTATCGGCACTCAGCATAATATTACCTGGGTAGATAATGGCGGGCCGATTAGCAATAATTTGAAATTGGAATATACGGTTGATGGCTCAAACTGGATAATTATTGCTACAGGTGAGGTAAATGACGGGGTTTTTCCCTGGACCGTGCCGGATAATGTCTCAAGCACTGTGCGGGTAAGAATTACAGATGCCAACCGGACAAGCACGACTGATGTTTCCAATTCTTATTTTATTATTGCGGTGCCGACAATTACCATTACCTCGCCTAATGGCGCAGAGTTCTGGGCAGTAGGAGATTCTGCGCCGGTTACCTGGATTACCGTAGGTAGTGTCAGTAATGAATTGGTTTTTTATTATTCTGTGGATGCCGGCTCAACTTGGACCACAATTGCCACAAATGAGCCGAATGATGGAATATATAGCTGGACAGTGCCGAATGAGCCTTCTTCTTTAGTGAGGCTGAAGATTGTGGATGGGGCTCGGCCAACAAGTAGTGATGCCTCTGATGCCAATTTTACTATTATTCCTATGCCGACAATTACCATTACCGCGCCTAATGGCGGCGAGACCTATGTTTTAGGAGAGACAATGAATATTGTCTGGACCTCAAAAGGCCTGTCTATTGGCTTGTTAAAGATTGAATACTCCGCAGATAATTTTACTACCAAGCGCACTATTGCTCAGGATGTTTTAAATACGGGTAGTTATGCCTGGACCATACCTGAGACTGCGCTTAGCGGTGCAACCATTAAGGTGCGCATCACTGATCAGGCCCGGCCGGAGATTACTGATACTTCAGATGCAAGTTTTAGAATCAGGGGCGGATTTACAATTACCTCGCCTAATGGTGGTGAGAGCTGGGGAGCAAAGTCACCTCAGACAATTTCCTGGACAACCAAAGGCACAATTGCCAACGTGAAATTAGAGTATTCCTTAGATAGTGGCTCAACCTGGAGCACGATTATCTCTTCAACTACTAATACTAACAGTTATGCTTGGACCTTACCGGATGTGCAAAAGACCACTTGCCGGTTGCGGGTTTCAGATGCAAGTGATTCTACGGTTAATGCGGTTTCAGCACAGGATTTTAGCATTGTCTATTATGCGATTACCTGGAATATCCTAGACTACGATAATTATAGTGACTTGAGGAATCTAAATGTTAATTGCAGTTCGGGCTGGACAGTATCTGATGCTTCTTTAGCCTCGCCGGTTACACGTAGTTATCCTTACGGTAATTACACTACCTTCTGGTCAAGGGCAGAATATATTGAACGCTCAACTACTTGGACCGCTGATGCAGACAAGTCCGTTACCCTGTATTTAGAATCTAGTATTTCTGCCCAGATTGAGTGGCATGTGCTTTTAAGCACTACTTATACTGCAGAGACAGATACTTTAAAGACGAATTCTTGGTTGGAGAGAAGAGGGAAAATGGTGGGTCTTACCTCTGTTGAGCTGGAGGATCTTAAAAGCGCTACTTTGCAAATTTTTGATGGCAATACCTTAGTTAAAGAAATGAGCTCTACTGCGCCGGATACTCAGGGCGTGTTTTCTTTTAGCTGGGCGAGCACCGGCTTAGAATCAGGCAAAACTTATTTTGTGAAGGCGCAGATTAAATATCGGGAGTCAACCTATACCTCAGGTGGAAATATTGACGTAACTTCTGAAAAGAAACAATATGAACAGAAGGTGCAATTGCAGACCCTGCAGACGTCTTTAGAGACCAAGACCGCCGAGATAAAGAGCGCTGTAGAAACTCAAGCTACAAAGACACAAGAAAAGGTTGCTGAAGTAAAAAGTGAGACCGCCAAAATTCTGACTGCCACCGAGACAACTATACCTGCCAAGATTACTACTGCGCAAGAGGCAATATCTACTACACTTACTACTGAGGTTACGCCGCATGTTAAATCAGGTATCCTTAATGTCGAAAACCTGGTGAAATCAGGCGAGACGCTAACTATCAAGTATCGCACTTATTCCGGCTTAAGCCCTACTATTGATGTTTATAATGCCGATAATGAATTAGAGATAAGCAAAGGAAAAATGAAGGAAATGGGCACTGCCGGAATATATGAATATGACGTAACTTTCTTGCAGGCCTGGGGCAAGGGTGATTTTACTATCGTATGTTCTGAATCCACCAAAGGGGTCATGGATGCCTTAACTATATCCGTTATCAAGACAAACATAGAGGCAGTTTATAATCAGGTTTCCGCGGTCTTAGGTACAACCGCAGGAATCAGCGGCTTACAGAAGGTAGCGGATTCTATGAACAGCCAGTTTTCCATTATTGAGACTGCGTTGAGTAAGGTAGGGAAAGATTTATTGAAGGACGTAAAGGATGCGGTTGGTTCGGCTACAGCCTTAGAATCCGTATCTACTCAGTTATCTAGTATAGCCAAGCAGGTAAAGCAAATCTCTGGAGAAACCGGAATCAACCTGGAAAAACTTTATAAAGTCTCCGTAGATAAGAAGAGTGATATCTTGTACCTGAAGAATAAGACGCAGGAACTAAAGGCGGCCATGGAATTGACCAAGCAGATGGCCGATAATATTGCCAATAAACCGATTACCCAGACATGGTATGAGTATAAGAGATAAAAAATTGGGGACGTTTCTATCATTTTAATAAATGAGTACTTAGCTCATCTTTTCATATTTATATTTATGAACTAAAAATAGAAACGTCTTTCTTTCTGAAAGGAAGAAAAATGAATAGGTTAAAATTTTTTATGTTATCTTTATTTTTTTTAACGTTGGCAGTAGGTGAAGCAGATGCAAACGTTGTTTTAAAAGTCTTCGCAGTTAATCCTTCTAAAGAGCAGACTCAAAAAGTTTCGATCCAAGCATCTTTACCAAAAGAAGTAAAACCTGAAGATATAATAGATAAAGAAGATTTGGATATTGCTTATGATACGCAGGAGGGCTGTTATGTTGCCTATGGCGAATTTGAACTTAAGCCAGGGGAGACTCTGGAAAGAGACATCGAGATACGCGATATATGGCTTATCTCGAATAGCGAGATTGAAAATCTAAGGAAGGATTTAGCCAAACTTACGGATTTACTCAAGAATACGGAATTTTCCGATAGGTTAGTTTTCTTAAAAAATAGTATTGAATCAAAGCTAAACCAGGTTACCGAAAGCCAGAAAGACGCGCCCTCTAACCCCCAACAGCTTATTTCAAACTATCGCGAGAATTTAAAGATTCTGGAATCAGCCAAAGCGGATTTGGCCTTAATGCGCAGTTTCCTCTCCCAGTTAAGACCGTTTCCGGCGGCGACTGTCTGGCGTATCATCCTGTTGATTATTATTTTTCTAGGTCTTTTAGGCGGGAGTTTCTATCTTTTGTGGCAGAAGCAACTCAAGAATATCATCCAGCACGACACCTTTTTTGCCACCGAGAAAAAAGAAGACTTTGTTACCGAGCTTAAGCCGGAGCGCCATGAAGCAAAAGAAGAAAAAGTGTTCCGGACTAAAGATGTGGATAAGATTTTAGGAGAAGAGGAAAAACCCAAATAAAAGTATCGCCGCCAACCACTGAAAATTTTATGAGATTTACAACAGGATTAATATTTTTCTTTTTTTTATATAGCGGCTGCGTTTATGGCGCCGAGGTATCCACTACTCTTTGGCAGATTAATAAGAGCACGCATTTTATTGTCTATTATCAGGAGGCTCCGCAAGAATATATTGATGAAGTTATTGCGCAGGCAGAAGGTTATTATAATACTATCACCGAGAAACTGGGGTTTACCCGTTACAAGGATTTCTGGACCTGGCAGAAACGGACTAAGATTTATTTATTCAGGGATAAAAAAGAATACCACCGGGTAACCAGCCAGCCTCAGTGGTCAGGCGGCAGCTCGCGCGTCATTACACGTGAAATCTATACTTATGTGCGCATGGATAACTTTTTTAATACCATCCTGCCCCACGAATTAGGCCACATTATTTTCCGGGAATTCATCGGCTACGGCAGGAGATTGCCTCTTTGGGTAGACGAAGGAGTGGCTACTTACTGCGAAAAAGGAGAGACCCAGGACGGGCTTTTGCTGACCCGCGCAATAGCCAAGACGATTTTCTTTATGGATTTAAAAGAATTGGGAGGAATAAACCGGGCCAACCTGATTATGCCGGAAATCTTTTATGCCGAAGCAGCCAGCGTGATTGAATTTCTTATTAAGGCTTATGGCAGGGAGAAGTTTGCAGATTTCTGCCATGCTTTAAAGGAATTGCGCGAAGACCAAAGCTGGGAGGCCGCTTTAGTTGATGTATATCACTTCAACAGCCTTCAAGAGATGAATGACGCCTGGATAAAATTTCTCTTTACCAATTCATAACCCACAAAAAAATCTGTAAGATTTATCTGATATAAAAAGAAAATTTAAGCTAAGAAGTCAGATTTTATTCAAAGAAACACTTGATTTACTTGAACCTTTTAAGTAGGGGCAGAGGTTTATGAGCCCCGGGATCCAATAAGCACACAGAGTTTATTAACCTAGAGCCCAGCATTGCGATTAAGCTGCAATGCTGGGTTTTTGTATCGGAGGTAGTTTGTATTTATATCAAATCGTTCAATTTGAGCTCCCGCATCAGTATATATATTTTGCCTTCTACCTAAAATTATTTTTTTGTATTAGCATTTTGTAGAGCCTACCAAATTTTCCTTAGTCTTACAAATCAAAATTTTTCCCATCTTCGTGTCCAGAGACAGGGAGATTTTTTATTTCTACTTATTTAAGTTTTATCTCTCGCCTTAATGCCCTCTTTGGTTTTGGCTGATTCCTTTTTGGTTTTTCTGTTTGTCCATTGAACTTCAGAAACCAGAAAGGAGCGCCAAATGGCTCTTTGTAAAATATGCAAGAAAATAAAGATCTGCAGAAAGATATGTCCGGAGCTGAAAAAAGAACTTTCTGCTCGAGGTATTTCGCCCCGCCAGAAAGATAAGACCTACACGGTAGATATGTCTTATCTGGAGGAAGCCAAAAATCCTTTTAATGAATTCCAGAAAGAAGTATCGGGGAAATTGATCCATGATGACTGGGATAATTTTTTTAGCCAATTTGATTTTACCGAAACAATAGACAGGATTCTTACGCCTCGCGAAAAACTAATCATTCAGCTAATTCTTGAAGGATTTACCCAGGAAGAGATTGGGCAAAAGCTAAAGATAGTTAAGTCTCGGGTTAATTTTCTTTTGCAGCGCGCAAAAGCAAAAATAAAAAAATTTTACTTAGAGGGGTGAACAAAATGCCCAAAACTCGGTACTACCTATAGGAGGGCAAAATAACAACAAAATGATAGAGATAAGACCCTTTAACGTTAAGTTACAAAGCCGGATCCACGAACTCGGGTTTAAAAACTACCAGGTTGCCTTTGCCTGTCAGATGCATGAGGCAGATTTTAGCCGTATCATCAACGGGCGCAGAAGGCCAACTGAGGAGCAGAAGAAAAAGCTTTGTGAATTCCTTAAATCCTTACCTGAAAGACTCGGTTTATGAATAAGATAGACCATTTGGAAAAACTAATCCTAAAAATCTTAAAGAAGCATAGAGGCAAAAACAATCCAATTGGCTGCCGGCGACTGGAGAAAATTACCGGCTTTAGCTCCCGTAAGATACGAAGAATAATCGCTAATTTGGTAGTAAAACACCGCATTCTTATTGCTTCATCAGTGCATTATCCTTATGGATTTTATTTAATTACTGATAAAGAGGAAGCAGGGCTTTGCCTTAGGCAATACTATTCGAGGGTCCAAAATGTACTTAATCGGACAAGAATTTTAAGTGAAGCAGTTAAAAAGAAGTTTGGCATAAATTATCAGGAGGAATTTAATTTTGACAGAGAGTGCAAGCCCCCAATTAGAAAACGGCCATACCAGGCTCGCTAATGAATTGTGAGAGACAATTGTAAATTATTCTTTTAATGCTACTGAAGAATTCAAACAAATAAATGGACAGACTGCATAAATATCTGGTTTCTTTGGTTAAAGGCCGCTTTTATGGCTCAATCAAAATAAACTTTGAGGATGGGATACCAGTATTAATCAGGGAAGAGAAATCCATAGATACCGCGCCCTTTAAGGAAGAGATCAAGGAAAGCCGGAAGAAAGATTCATTTGGGAATAATTAACTTTTTTATCAAAAATCTTGACAACTTGAAATTATAGCGTACATTAATTTTTGAAAGTTAAAATTTAGAAGTTAGAAGTAAACAGTCCTATTTGAAGAACAAAGGGGCTGGTGTTTCTGAGGAAACTCTCAGGAATGCCGGCCCCTTTTTTATTTGCCATGATTGATCTCAAAGCGAATCCACAATTAGAAAACGGATATACCAGAATAGCTAACGAGCTATTTGAGGCCATAATCGAATATCCTTTTACCTGTGCGGAATTAAGAATCATTCTGTTCGTTATCAGGAGGACTTACGGCTGGAAAACAAGCAAATCTTTTATAAGCTATGGTTCAGTAGCTAGAAAATTAAGAATGGATATCCGCTATGTTAAAAGGCGAATTAATAAATTAATTTTAGACAATGTGTTGCTTAAAGATAAAACGGAATGGCAGAATAGGATTGGTTTAAATAAAGAATATACATCATGGCAGCTGTGGAAAACTTCACACGTAAGAAACTCCAGACCACTGGGTAGTGGTCAGCAGGACACCGGAAATTAGTGGTCTGTAGACCACCTGCCATAATACAAAGAAACATTGTAAATAAACAGTAGTAGTAAATAAGAGCTGTGGATTCTGTGGATAAGTCAAAAAACCTGATTGATAATAAATCGCGCTCTAAAATTAAATGCTGTTGAAAGGAAAGATTTAAGTGGATCCACATAAAATGAAACAAAAAGAACGGGTTGGAAAAGTGATCAGATTTTTTACAGTCGAAATCTCTGATGCTAGCTCTGCTCCTGAACTGTATGTTAATCCAAATAATCCCTACGCGCAATTGTCAGATGAGGAGAGGCTAAGAGAATTTATTGAAATCTTTGGCTTGCTTTGGGCCGAATCATGCCGGGAAACCAGCAAAGACATTTATGGGAATAAAAAAGATTGCAATAAATAATATAAGTGATATAATAGTACCCATACGAAAGTAGGGGGATATGGCTAAAAAGGTTTCTTGGAGAAAAGTCACAACTGTCTATAGTTTTAAGGATTCAAAAACCGTTCGTGTTTTTGGAATCGCTCGCGTGTCCACAGAGAAACAGGCTAAGAAAATCGGTGAGTCTTTAGATCATCAAAAAGAGGTTCTTAAAAACTGGGTAAACTCTAAATCGAGTCTGCATGCTCCACAGAGATGGGAACTTGTTCAGGTTTTTGTTGAAAATGAAGAACAGGATGGAAGCAGGAGAGGGCGAACTGCAACTAAGCGTGAAGGGAGAAGGGGATTAGCCAAAGCCCTTGAGCTTGCAAAATTAAGGCTTATTGATGTTGTTATTGTTACAAAGTTGGACCGCATAGCTAGGAATGTAAAAGACTACATAGACATATCAGCAGAATTCAATGAGAGCGGTGTGGCGCTTGTTTGTCTCGATCTTGACATCGATACTTCAACGCCTGATGGGCAGATGATCATGCGCAATCACGCAAATCTTGCTCAATGGCAAGCGGAACGAATAGGGCAATACAGCATAGAAACCATCTTGAGACATCTTAGCCAGGGGCGTCCGATCGGTCCGCCACCCATCGGTTATCGAATAAGCAAAGATGTCAACGGTAAGACTACCTTTGAACCCGATCATATTCATAGGAAGCATGTTGAATTTATTGATCAAACATATTTGAGAGTGAAAAGTGCCGGAAAGGTTGTTGATATTCTACATCAAAAGGGGTATAAGTCTCGTCGGGGGATGACATATTCAAAGCCTCAAGTATCACGTATTCTCCAGAATATCCGCTATATTGCAAAGCAGGAACATAATGGTGAAATTTATGCCGGGAATTGGGAACCCTTAAGGACTGAGGACGTTCACAAAACGATCCAGGCTATTTTCAAGAGAAACAGGCTGACTAATCATAGTCCCAATAGCTCAAATCATAATTACGTCTATCTTGCCAAAAGCCTGCTTAAATGCAGTAATTGCGGGTCTACCATGATTGCAAGACCAGCTACCGGCAGAGGCGGCAAATATTATCCCTATTATATGTGCATGAAAGCATATAAGACTAATGGCATTGATTGCGAAGAAACCAATTATTTAACGTCAGAGGCTGTGGATGATGCGATTATAGAGGTCCTACGGCATTTACATTTAAATCCTGATAATGTTGCTGACATTATAAAAAAAGCCAACCAAGCGACTGCATCAACGATAGGAGTTTTGGAGGATGATTTAGATAGAGTCCAAGCAAGACTAAAAGATGTTCGTACCAAAATTGCTAATTTGGTCGAGATACTCACAGATAAAGGGATGGCAGGAATTGATGCAGTTAAGGAGAAGCTAGAAACTCTGAATCAAGACGAGTCAGAGCTTGTCTTGGAAGAAAACAGACTGAAATCTGAAATTCAGGCAGAAAAGATTCAGGCTGGCACAGCTCATGACTATATCAAGACATTACAGCTGTTTGAAGATTACTATATGATGAATCAAAATAACAGGGAGCGTATCCAGGCAATTTTACCCAGAATAATTAATTCAGTCATCTGTCAAATCACCGATAAGAAAATGGGCATTGGTAAACTCAAGATTGGCTTATTTGGGCGGCCTTTTAATAGAGGTGAAAATGCTGAGCTATGGAATAAAACATTACAAAAAATAGCCGATGAGTGTTATAATAAAAAAGCTCTTGAGGAAAACAGCGGCAAGTTCGGAACAAAAGCTTACGAGAAGAGGAAGGTTTCCTCGTGCGGGGGAGCCCCCTTGGTTAGTTCAGGCAAGAAGTATTATAATAATCCGGTGTTCGCAGGAGGTAACTCTTGCGACCC
>Ga0247841_10010096_pt1 | contig 12970 bp, 13 predicted proteins | sample LaCruzMarch2015__2_FD_192410 | JGI IMG/M metagenome (GOLD analysis project Ga0247841, IMG submission 192410) | Freshwater microbial communities from meromictic Lake La Cruz, Castile-La Mancha, Spain - LaCruzMarch2015_18m | ecosystem: Environmental > Aquatic > Freshwater > Lake | place: Spain... | reverse complement strand
ATGCTCGCGATGGGTGCGAGGGAGCCGCGCTCGCTTCCGACCGAAACGGTGACTGCGCACGCGGGCCCCGCGGAGCCCTGGACGATGTCCCCGGATACCGCGGCGGCTTGCGCGTCCGGCATGCGGCCCAGGAGCGCGAGCATGTCGTACTCGTGGGCCGTTCCCGACGTCGCGTTTGAAACCGTCGCGGCGAAGGGCGCGGCGGCGAATATGCATGCGGCCACGAGGAGCGCGAGCGCGATGGCCCCCGCAGGAGGCGCGGACGGCGGCGTGCGTTTTCGGGGCATGCGCCGCGCGGGGAGCACCGGCTCGGCCGGAGGCGCGGGAGCGAATGCAATCGGGGATGCGGGCGGCTCGGGAGTTGGTGCAACCATAGGCGCCGGCGGCTCGGAAGGCGGCGGGGCGGGAGGCGCTGGAGGCTCAGCCGAATCGGGAATGGCAGCCTCCTTGCGGAAATAGAAGAGGTACGCGAAGGCCCCCAGGAACGCGATGAACGCGAGCGCGGCAAGCGCGGGGATGACGAGCGGCTGCATGCCGCCGAAGTCGAAGCCCGCAGATGGGGACGATGCCGCGGGCGCGAGGGAAATGGTGATTGATGAGACCTGGCCGCGCACGACGGCGAGCGACGCGGACGCGGTTCCCGCAGAACCGTTGGCGCGCGCGTTGCAATTCCCAGCGGGAACGGCGAGCCGGAACGAACCCGACGGCGCGGAAGCGCTGAACGGCGCCCCGGGGCTCGCGGCGCACACGAAGGAGACTTCGCCGCTACCGAGCGCGCCCAGCGCGTCCGTGATGACGCCGGAGACCTCGCCCGCGGGGACGACTCGGACGGCGGCCGCGCCGCCCTCGGAGGCCACGGGGCCCGTGGCGATGAAGTCGACAATTCCGGGCGTGAACGGGTCGTCGATTACGATGCCGGTTACGGACGCGTCCGCGCAGGGAGGATACACCAGCGCGGTTCCGTTGGCGCCGATGATTGCGAGGGCCGCGAACTCGTCAGCGCCGCACGCGAGCGTGACGGACACGGCATCGCCTTCGAGGGAATCTGTGCCGGCGGGCGCGGCGAACGAGAGGGCGAACTCCCCGCCGTTCCCGGGGAACGCCGGCGGAATGAGGCCTGCGGACGAGGCGAGCGCGAACGCAAGCACTGCCGCGCATACAACTGCACAACGCATGACGTCACACCTCGCGGTAAATGAAGAAGTCGGCGAGCTGGAGGAGCCTCCTGCTCGCCTCGTTGTTGTTGAGAATCATGAGCCCCTCCTTCGCCGTCTCGATGATTTCCCGCGCTTTTTCCGAAGCGTACGCGATGGAGCCGGTTTCGCGGCAGATGCGAATCGCCTCGGCAATCTCTTTTTTCTCCTTCGTGCACGACGCGAGGATGGCCTGCAGGCGCTTCGCGTCATCCTTGGAGGCGTGCGCGAGCGCGTGAATCGTGATGAGCGAGCGTTTCCCCTCGCTGATGTCGCCGCCGATTTCCTTCCCGTACTTCGCCTCGGAGCCGGCGAGATTGAGCACGTCGTCCTGAATCTGGAAGGACAGGCCGAGGGCGTGGCCGAAATCGGCGAGCACCTTTTTCTTCTCATCCGGCGCGCCGCCGACGATGGCGCCGACCTCGCAGGACGCGCGCATCAAGGCCCCCGTCTTGCCGCCCACCATGCGGAAGTAGTCCGCTTCCGCGATGGAGAACGATTTCGTGCGGTACCAGTTGAGCTCCACCGCCTGGCCTTCGAGAACTTCGGTGAACGCCGCGTTCAGCACGCGCTGGCACGAGAGGATTTTTTCCGCGGGAAGGTCGAGCTTGAGGAGTTCTGGCCACACCATCATGAACAGCCCGTCGCCCGCGTTGATGGCGAGCGGCACGCCGTAAGTCTTGTACAGGCACGGCTTGCCCCGCCGCATGTCCGAGTTGTCCTCCAAGTCGTCGTGAATGAGCGTGAAGTTGTGGAATATTTCGATGGCCGCGCCCGCGGGAACCGCTTTCTGCCCGTCGCCGCCAACCGCCTCGCACGCGAGCTTGCACATGACCGGCCGGAGGCGCTTGCCGCCCAGCTCCACGTGCTCCCAAATGAGGCCGTACACTTCCCACGGCTGCTTGCCGCGCGGTATCGCCAGCTCGAGCTCCGCGTCGAAGAGCGTCGCCTCCCGCTTCAGGTACGACATTATGTTTTCCGTCACTGCCGCCATGCAAACCACTCGCGCAATCGAGTCCGCCTCCCCGTGCGTCCTCCGAAGCTATTTTTCCGCTGGACAACTTCTTAAACCCGCCCGCGCCAACCCGGATGCCTTTAAAAGGCACGCCGCGTTCGCCCATTGACGTTCATCGCCGCATGACGTGGAAAGGGTTTTATTCGGCGCGCGACGAATTGCGCTCAGGTGGCGGGGCCTTCCCCGGAGTTGGTGCGGCATGGAGAAGGTGGAGAAACACGCGCTCAAGAACGGCGTGGCGCAGGAAGTCGTTCGCAGGCACGCGGCAGCGTACGCCCTGCCGCCCAACATGAAGGACTACGAGGAGATGCGCGCCTCGTTCTCGTGGAAGGACGTCGAGAAGGAATTCTCGTGGCACGCCACAGGCAGGATAAACATCGCGCACGAGTGCATCGACCGGCACGCGGCAACATGGCGCAAGAACAAGGTCGCGCTCTACTTCGTTGACGACGCCGGCGTGCGGAAATTCACGTTCGAGGAGCTGCGACGGCTCTCGAACAAGTTCGCGAACGTGCTCCGCGAGTGCGAGGTGAAGAAAGGCGACCGCGTGTTCGTCTTCCTCCCGCGCTCGCCAGAGCTGTACGTCGCGTTCATGGGAATCGCCAAATGCGGCGCGGTCGTCGGCCCGCTGTTCGAGGCGTTCATGGAGGACGCCGTCCGCGACCGGCTGCAGGACTGCGGCGCGAGCGTCCTCGTGACGACGCCAGAGCTCGAGAAGCGCGTCCCGTTTTCCCAGCTGCCCGCACTCCGGCGCGTGATTCTCGCAGGGGACCCGGGCAGGCCGCTCGAATCGTTCGAGCGTTCGTGGGACGCCGAAATGGGCAAGGCGGCGAACGGGTTTTCCATTGAATGGGTGGACCGCGAGGACCCGCTCGTGCTGCATTACACGAGCGGCTCGACGGGCAAGCCGAAAGGGGCGTTGCACGTCCATAATGCGATGATTGGCTACGCTGCCACCGCGAAATATTCCCTCGACCTGCACGAGGAAGATATCTACTGGTGCACCGCCGACCCCGGCTGGGTGACGGGAACGAATTACGGCATTTACGCGCCGTGGCTCCTCGGCATTTCCGTCGTCGTCCGCGCGGGCCGCTTCGACGTCGACAAGTGGTATTCGACGATTCAGGAGCTCGGCGTGAACGTGTGGTACAGCGCGCCAACCGCGTTCCGCCTCCTGATGGCTGCCGGCGAAGCCACGGCGAAAAAATACGACTTGTCTTCCTTGCGGCACGTCTTCTCGGTCGGCGAGCCGCTCAACCCCGAAGTCGTGAAGTGGGGCCTTGGCGCGTTCGGGAAAACGATCATGGAGAACTGGTGGATGACGGAGTGCGGCATGCAGCTCATCTGCAATTATCCGTGTATGACGCTCAAGCTCGGCTCCATGGGCAAGCCGTTCCCCGGGACGGAGGCGGCAATCGTGAACGACCGCGGCGAAAAGCTGCCGCCGTACGAAATCGGGAATTTGGCGGTGCGCCGCGGCTGGCCGTCCATCATGCGCGCGATTTGGGGGAACGAGGAGAAGTACCTCTCGTACTTCATCGGCCCCCAGAACGAGTGGTACTGTTCCGGAGATTCCGCGTACATGGACGAGGAAGGATACTTCTTCTTCGAGGGACGCATCGACGACGTCATCAAGACGAGCGGCGAGCGAGTGGGGCCCTTCGAAGTTGAGAGCGCGCTCGTGGAACACCCCGCGGTAGCCGAAGCGGGCGTGATTGGCAAGCCGGATGCGATGCGCGGCGCGATCATCAAGGCGTTCGTGAGTTTACGGAAAGGATATGCCCCGTCCGAGGAACTCAAGAAAGAGCTGATGGAGTTCGTGAAGACGCGGCTCGCCGCGCACGCGAAGCCGCGAGAGATTGAATTTGTTGACAAGCTCCCAAAGACGCGCAGCGGAAAAATCATGCGCCGGATATTACGCGCGAAGGAGCTCGGGCTGCCGATTGGCGACACTTCGACGCTCGATGACTGACGCTTGGGTTTATGAGCGCGCGCTGCCGAGAAATTCCGCGTAGCGCCGGGATAATGGAGGGACTCTGATGGCGCGCTTGCTTCAGTTGACGTATTTCGCTGTGCTCGCAGCCGGGATAATTCTTCTCGGTTGCACGGCAGCCGGATTGCAGGCGACGCCGATACCGGGAGTCACGCCGACTCCCGAACTAGTTTCCGCCGACACGGGCACGTCGGGACACGCTGCCCATCCGACAACTCCCCCATCGGGCGCGGCCCCCCCGAGCGGTACGCCGCACCAGAACCTGCCGCCGAACGCCCTTGACCAAGGATTGACGCTCGGGCAGTTGAAGGCGCTCAATGAACCGGTGACCTGCACCTATAGCTGGTCGGGCACTACATACGCCCCACCAGGGAATGATATCCTGCGCATCAAGGGGGACCGTGTGAAGGACGAGCAGGTACAGTACTGGTCCCAGGGGGCGACACAGGAGATACGCGATTGGATGAACGGGGTGGCGCAGACGACCAGGATACGCATCACCAACGGAAGCACTGTGTTTTCTTATAGCAACCCGAGGAACACGGGCGGTCGTGATTGCGACTGGGACCCGGTATATGAACCTCTTGACATCATGGATAACGCGTGGGTGCCCGGGGACATTTACGGGTATATATGCGTTCCTGATACGTTCGGGGACGACGTGTTCTCGTTCAACGGGACTTTCTGCCGCCCATATTATCCGACTCCCGACTTCCCGGGTGGACATCCCTAACCCGGCGAGTGAAACGAGCGAACGTTGAACCGGGGAAAAAAGTCGTTTTTCTGCCAGCTCTTTTAGGATATGAGCGCACCCGCAGCAGCGGGAGCGAACCGCTCAAGCTGGTGAGCGGTGCGCTCAACCGAAAAGAGCTGAAGCGGGCCCGGAGGGATTCGAACCCTCGACCTGTCGGTTGCTCTAAACCCTGTTTTCCGATATGTGGAAAAGGGCTGTAAGAGCCGAACGCTCTACCAAGCTGAGCTACGGGCCCATGCGATACAATGGGGGAAAATCCGCAAGGCAGGATTTGCCCGTTAAGGAATATAAATGGTGGCGTGCTCAAAGCCGGCATGCACGTGACCGTACTGCGCCTCGGGCACCGGAAGAATAGGGACAAGCGCGTCACGACGCACGTGTGCCTCGCCGCGCGCGCGCTCGGCGCGGACGGCGTCGTATTGAACGGGGAAGAGGATGACGTGGTCCTCGCCGGCGTACGGAAGGTCGCCGACACGTGGGGCGGAAAATTCGCGGTTTCCTACGAAGCGAGCTGGCGGAAAGCGATTGCGAAGGCGAAAAAGAACGGGGCATCAGTCGTCCACCTGACGATGTACGGCGAACGCGTGCAGGACGTTATCGGCGCGGTGCGTAAAAAGAAGAGATTGCTCGTCGTAGTGGGCGCGGGGAAGGTGCCGGGAGACGTGTACCGCCTCGCGGACTTCAACGTTGCGGTCACGGGGCAACCGCACAGCGAGGTCGCCGCGACCGCGATTTTCCTTCACGAGCTCCTCCAAGGACGCGAACTCGAACGCAAATTCACGTCGGCAAAATTGGCGATTGTTCCGCAGAAAAGCGGGAAAAAAGTCGTGTGCCGCCCGCTGCGCGCGCGAAAAAACTAATTTATATTAGTAGTTCGCAAGGATAGCGTTATGGCGACGCGGTTGAAACGGGGGGGAACGGCGAAGAAATCTGGCGTGAAGCGGGGCCAGAAGAAACCGGTGAAGCGCTCAGCGCGCGCGGGGCCGAAGGCATCGGGCCCGGCTTCGATGCGCCGCGCACCGCCGATAAAGCCCAACCGCCCCGTGAGCAGGAACGAGAAGCTCATTGCGAACTCCCACTTCCGCGGTCTCCTGACGGAGCTCGCCGGAGAGAAGGCGCTCAAGGTCGTCGGCGAACTGACAGTCCCCATGACGGACGAGGACCTCGCCGAGGCCGCGAAGCTGCGCATCTCCGAAGTGCGTGCCGTCATGAACAAGCTTCACTCCGCGCGCGTCGCCGCGTACTCGCGGACGAGGAGCGACGACGGCTGGTACACGTACACGTGGGACCTGTGCCCGGACAACGCGCACAAGCTCCTGGAAGAGCGTTCGGCCGAGAAGTGCGAGGAGAAGACCGTGACCGGAGAATTCTATTCCTGCCCGAACTGCTTCGAGCACACGAGCAAGACGTACGGGTTCGCGGACGCGTCGGACACCGAGTTCCGCTGCCCCGACTGCGCGGAAATGCTCAAGTTCGTGGAAAAGAAGAAGTGACTTTTTCTCTCTCGCCATTCTAAACCGATATAAATGTGTGTTGCGCGAAGTTAGTTCTCCTAAAAAGCGGGGTAGGGTAGCTTGGAGTGCCCGCTGGGCTCATAACCCAGAGATCGGTGGTTCAAATCCACTCCCCGCTATATTCTTTTTCCCGCGCGTGAACTTAATCTCCCAAGTCCCCACGGTGGCACCCGGCGGACTCGTAGTCTCCCCCATGCTGGGCATTGCGCCGCCGGCGGATGTCGTCCCATTCCTCTTTCGTCAAGTTCATGTTATGGCTCGGATCCCGCTCCCATGCGCGGTGGCTCATATCCCCAATAAGTTTGTTTATTCGCTTGTCTTGTTCGCCAAGCGCCCATTCTCCGAGGTCTCTGAACTCCGTCTTGGCGCAGGTGGCTCTCAATGCCCTGTAATCGGCCCCGATCAGGTGTGCAAGCGAAAGGCGGACGATTTCCTTCACGCTTGCCTCTGAACCAATCTTTGCGTACCGACGGGTTGCGTCAGCGTCACTGGGAACACCGTCCTTTTGAAGCGCTTCGAAGGCCCTGAGCGCGTACTTGGTGCGCCAACGATTCGTGTCCGACTGGCAGTCCATTACGCACAGCTCTGCGAGTTCGTCTTTCTTTCCCGAAAAGACGATTTTTTGGAACACGTACTCACGTAGCTGCCCGCCGAACTTGCCTCCCGCATCGCCGGTGAACATTTGCCGCACCCAATCGATGCGCCCACGCCCGCAAATATCGTCGACGACATCAAATTTGACTGACTCGACCTGCGCGTTTGTGAGAATATATTTCAGAAGGTCGGGTACATCTTTGGAGGTGTCGAATGATGGATCGCGTGCGCAAATCCCTTTCAATCCCCGTTTGGCCACGTCTTCGTATTTCGTCCGCACCACGACACCTGCTGCCTCCCAGAGGGGTGAGTTCCCCGGGCTTGTATGATCAAGAAAATAGTCCAGCTTGTTCGCTTCGAATGCACGCGCGGTGGCTTCTTGTCGTTCCTTCTTCTGCTTGTTTTGGAAGATATTAGCGAGCTTCATGAACCATCACCGCCAAAAACGCGACGAAGAAGGATATAAGCCTTGCCTCCGTCGGCATGTGGGTGGTTATTTGTTTTGGGAGATTTCTTTCCCAATCCACGAGAGGTACTTCTCGCTTCCCGCAACGATTGGCACCGCGACGATTTGCGGGACCGCGTAGGAGTGAACCGCGAGGATTTCCGTTTCCAGTTTCGAGTAAGCAGCCCGCGTTGTCTTTAAAGTGCAGAGCCATTCTTCGGAGTTCTCTATTTTCCCTCTCCACCAGTACGTGCTCGAAATCGGCCCGCTGACTTGCGCGCAAGAAGCAAGGCGCTTCTTGACGACCGCACCCGCGAGTTTTTCCGCCTCCGCTCGCGAGCCAAACGTGACGAAAACTACGACGTAATTGCCGGTGCGAGCCAGAGAAACCCACTCCCCGCTATCTTTTTTTCATTCTCGCGTCGGTGATGGCTCCGCTTCCGATCCATGAGAGGTACGGCCCGCTTCCCGCGACCATTGGCACCGCGACGATTTGCGGGACTTCGCTCGAATAGAGCGAACGAATTGCGGCCTCCAGTTTCGGGTACGCGGCCTTCGTTGTCTTGAGCGTGCACAGCCACTCTTGCGCGCTCTCCATTTTCCCGTGCCACCGGTACGTGTTCGAAACCGGGCCGGAGACCTGCCCGGATGAGGCAAGCTTCTTCGAGACGACCGCGCAGGCGAGCTTCTCCGCCTCCGCTCGCGAGCCAAACGTGACGAAAACTACGACGTAATTGCCGGTGCACGCCATGAGATGGGTATGGGTATAGATATTAATAATGGTGCGCCAAACCTCACACGGTGGGGGGATTGAATGGTTGAACGCCTGTCGACGGGCATAAAAGAGCTGGACGACCTGCTGACGGGCGGCCTGCCGCAGTCCACGAACATCGTGCTCAAGGGCCCGCCCGGCAGCCTCAAGACCATCCTCTGCCTCCAGATGCTGTACAACGCGGCGAAAGACGGCGTGCCAGGCCAGTACATCACCCTCAGCCAGAGCATTGAAGGAATCAAGGAGCAGGCCGCGCAGTTCGGCTGGATTTTCGACAACCTCCCCGTCCAATTCGTCTCCATCGATATCTCCAGCGACGCCGACGTCGACGCTGACTTCGTGAACGCGGTGAAGAACTCGAACGCGAAGCTCATCGTCGTCGACTCGCTTACCTCCCTGTTAAGCAAGCCGCCCATCACGCGCGCGGGCTACCAGACAGACCCCATGTTCGAAGCCATCCGAAAATTCCCGGGCCTCGGCATATCCGACGACGCGCTCCTGCGCGCGATGGCCACGCGCCTCTTCCGGCGCGTGAGCGGCGTGAAGGCGACCATCCTCTTCATCTACGAGGAGAACACGCTCGACGGCCTGCGCGTAATCTGCGAGTACCTCTCCGACGGCATCATCAAGATGGCGGTCGTCGAAACCATCGGCAAGCGCACGATGACCATCGAGAAGATGCGGTACACGCGCCACGACCTCCACCCCAGGACAATCAGCGTCAAGGAGAAAGGGCTCGTCTTCGAGAAATAAGGCTACGGCGGCACACGCAATGCCTGCAAGGCGGCGGGAATCTCGCTGACGAGGTCGCTTGCGAGCAGGGAATACCCGAACTTCTTGAGCGCGAGAGCGCCCGCGCGGCCGTTCACGAAAGCGGCGAGGGATGCCGCATCGAGCGGTGAGAGGCCCTGCGCGAGGAAGGCGCCCGCGATTCCCGCAAGCGTGTCGCCCGTGCCTCCCGCGGTCATCCCCGCATTCCCCGTGCTGCTTGCGAATGTTTTTTCCCCGTCCGAAGAGATGTTCGTGACGCCCTTGAGGAGCACGACCGCGTGGAGCGCGCACGCGAGCGCCGCGACCTGCTGCGCGCGCCCGGCAACATCCGGGGACGGCGTGCCGCCGCCAAGGCGCCTGAATTCCACGACGTGCGGAGTGAAAAGCGCGTGCGCCGAAGCGAGGGAAACCCCCGGCTGGATGGCGTCAGCGTCAATCACGACCGGCTTGCGCCATTCGGAGAGGATGGAACGGACGGCGCGGAGCACGCGCGGCCGCTTCGTCAAACCGTTGCCAATCACGAGCGCGTCGACGCGCGACTCCATTCCGAGTACGCGCGAAATTTCCGCGCTGCCCAGATAGTCGCCGCGGTAGCTGTGAACGAGAAGGTCCGGCGAATAACCCGCAATCGTCGGGGTGATGAAACGCGGCGCCACAATCGTGCATAGGTCCGCCCCCGCCCGCAAGGCCGCAAGCCCAGCGAGCGCGGGAGACCCGAAGTACTCCGCGCTGCCCCCGATGACGAGGACGCGACCGTTCTGCCCCTTGTGCGAGTCCCGCCTCCTCCCCGGAATGAGTTTAGAGGCGCGCGAAGCCGTGAACTGCCCAATTTTTCCCACGAGCCAAATTAGCGGAACGCGGCTTTTAAGCCTTGCCGAAAGAGGCCTACCCACCCCATACTTCCGCTAATATGCTTGTTGTTGTATGTGTTGTTCGTCGTGTATGTGTGTATGTATGTAACTATAGTTACATACTAACTACTACTAACCGCTTTGAACGTGGAAAGAAGAGAAGGTGGATTAGCGGAAGTACGGGGGGTCCCTCAGGCGCGTTCGCGCGCGGCCACGGGAACGGCTACTGGGTGCGTGCGGGGCGCGCGGGTTGCCTGGAGGTGTGCGTTGAAGAGTTCGAGGAGCGTTGGGGCAAGCACGAAGCACAGGACGGTGCTGGAGAGTAGGTGGCTGATGGTGAACGGGATTTGGCCCGCAACGCTTGCCGCGAGGGAATAGCCCATGAGCGGGCCAAACGCGAGCATGGTCACCGCGTCATACAGGATGGTGAGGCCGGCGCCCAGTGCCGCGAGTTCGGCGCGGCTCCATTTCTTCTTGCGGGAGTACGCAAAACCGGCGGCAAGACCGACAAGGCCATAGCTTGCTGACGTGAGGGGCGTCCACCATCCTGTCCAGCCCTGGTATGCGTCGAAGAGGGCGCGCGCGAACACGCCGTTCGCGAGGCCGTACGCCGGCCCGGCGGCAAGGCCGAGCGTCATGACGAAGGGCATGATCGCCTCGACATTGGGCGGCGCACCGGCTGCCTTCAGGAGCGCGCACGAGCCCGCAGCGGCGACGCCGGCAGTGAACAGCAACTCAACGCGTTTCCTCATGACGGCCACCTCTTCGATTCCCCCCATCCCGTATGCAGCCAGCCCGTGACGGCCCACCCCCCATCAACTGACGTGAGCGCGTGCCGGACCATATCTACAAGCATGAAGGGCTTGATGTCTTTACGCTCGGGCTCTTTTATTCGTTGCGCGACCGCGAACGTCAGGCTTTCATTCGTCCCGCAGTCGGCCGCATTCACGTCCCCGTCGAAGGGAACCGCGTTCGGATACAGCACCTGCACGCGGTAAATTCCATCCGCAAGCCCGCGGAGCGGCACGAATCCTTCGCCGTCGCTCTCGCGCTCGAGGATTTTTTGGTTGACGCCGCCCTCGCTCGAAAGGACGCGCACGAGCGCGTAGGGCACCACATTTCCCGAACTGGTTTGCGTCTCGAGGCCAGTGAGTCGGCAGCCTTCCCGCGTGAACGAGGCGTTCATGGCCTCAACGTCACGCGCATCGGCGCGGTTTTGCGCGGGCGCCGTCGCGCACGGGTCGGGCGCGTCCGCCATGGCCGCACCGAAGGCGCCCCACCGCAGGCCGATGGCGTCGCCGTCGTTCACGCGCAGGTCGCTTATCCCCACGCTCGCATCCTGCCACGCGCCGCCGTTTTTCTGCTTGAGCGACCAGAACGAGCTCCCGGCGCACCAGCAGTTCGCCGCGGGGCAGCCCACGCCGTCGACGCCGCACACTGCCTTGCCCCAGCCGAAGTCGGCGATGTCGAGGGAAAAGCCGCTGCGGGCGAGCACGTCCGCGGCCGTTTCGCCGCCTGCCGCGGCGACGCACCGCGCCTCAAACCGCGCGTCGTCGTACTGGACGACGACGCCCACGCCGCCCGCCGCCGCCACCGCGGCGAGCGCGAGGACGGCGAACGCGAATGCACTTCCCTTAGCCATGTGACCACCGCAACGCTTAATTGGATGATTCATCCAACCTTTTATACATGCGGGGATTCATCCAGCGCCTCTCGCTCTCGCGCTCGAAGTTCGGTCCCGCCCCCCGCTTTTGTGCGGAGGACGCGGTGCGCGCGCTCGCCCTCCTCGGCGAGCGGACGGGCCGCGCGCGTCTCGCGGCGAGGCTCGGGGTCGGGGAAGGGACCGTCCGCACGGTCCTGCGCAGCGTGGCGGAGAAGAACCTCGTTTCGAGCACGCCCGCGGGCCACGCGCTCACCGCGCGCGGTCGCGCGCTCATGCACGTCATCCGCGCGAAAGCGGTCTCGCTGCGGCCGGTTATCGCATCGCGGCTCACGTTCGGCCTGCCCGCGCACGCGGTCCAGCTGCGCGGTGTCGGCGCGACGGCCGCCCCGCTCCGCCTGCGCGACGAGGCGGTGCGCTGCGGCGCGTCTGGCGCGGTGTTCGCCCGCCACTCCGGCGGCCGGCTGTTCATGCCCCCGTTCCACAGCAAGACCCATCGCGAGTACTCGGTGGAACTGCGCGGGCTCTCCCGCCGGTTCGCTCTTGCCGAAGGCGACGCGCTCCTGCTCGCCTACGGCGGGGACTGCGTCTCGCGCGAGCGCGCGCTCTGGCGCGCGTGCGCGCTCCTCGGCATTTAAATCCGGCGGCGCGCCAAAACGGGGCATGGACGTCGACTTCGCGGTGGACGTGCAGGGCCGCGCCGAGCGAATCATAGGCGTGCTCGGCCTCGGGCACGTGAACCCGTTCCGCGTCATCTGCATGCGCTCGCGCGGCTGCACGGCGAACGCGTACGCGCGCATCTGGAACCTCCCGCAGATTTGGCAGAAGGCGCTCGCCGTCGAGCCGTATTACGTCATCGAAGTGCTCGCGGAGAAGTTCGATTGCCTGGCCGACGCGGAGAAGGATCGCGTCATAATCCATGAGCTCATGCACATACCGAAGACGTTCTCGGGCGCGCTCGTCCCCCACGAGTGCTTCGGCAAGAAAATCGACCGCGCGTCAGTCGAGCGCATCTACCGGCTCTACTGCGAGCGTTCCGCCGCAGGCAAATCCTTTTAACCGCCCGCCGGCCAACGTCCCATCATGGCACGAATCTCATTCCTGTGCGCCCTGCTGGCGTTTGCGTTCCTCGCCTCGCCGGTATTCGCGGTGGAGCGCGAGCTCACCGCGCACGTGACGGGCCCCGACCGAATCGAGGTCTCCAACTGCAACAACGCGGGGGGCCCTTCGACTGCGCGCGCCACCATCATCATCGAGAATGGCGTGTCCCAGTACATGTCCGTCACGTACACGACGTACGACAACGCGTCGGGCACGTGGCTTGACGCCGGAAAGCTCTGCAACGTTCCCGCAAACGACATGGTCACGTGCACGGCAGCAATCCCGTTCCGGCTCGGCGGGCTCGGCG